>JQIA01000426.1_pt1 | contig 21099 bp, 15 predicted proteins | sample 811431 | NCBI WGS metagenome assembly JQIA01 (sample SAMN02998118, study PRJNA258478) | marine sediment metagenome | biome: marine; feature: seafloor; material: sediment; isolation source: oil-polluted sediment collected from 3 locations (0.5 km, 0.7 km and 0.9 km)... | place: USA: Gulf of Mexico ...
TCAAAGTTAAGTACATATATTGTATTATCCGAATTGCTTAACAATCGTTAACACTAATTAACTGTAAAATGTATTTATTGCTGTTATATTTGTACTGAAATTAATTAAAAAAACAATTAAAAATGAATAATATTTTTCTTAAAATCACATCAGTAATTCTATTTTTGACCGTTACTTCAATAAGTGCTCAAGATTTTCAAGGGCAAGCTGTTTACCAAACTAAATCAACACTTGATATGGATTTTGCGGGTTCAGGGATACCAGCAGACAGAATTAAACGGATTAAAGAGATGATGAAAAATCAATTAGAGAAAACCTATACTTTATCATTTAATAAAACAGCATCAATTTATAAAGAAGAAGCAAAACTAGATCAGGCTGGAAATGCTCGTGGAGGTATGCGATTTATGATGATGGGTGGAGCAGGATCAGGGAAATATTATAAAAATACCCAAGCAAAAAAATCATCTAGAGAGCGAGAATTGAGTGGTAAAAACTTTTTAATTAAAGACGATTTGATTACGTATGAATGGAAAATGGAGGAAGAAACAAAAATGATTGGAGAGAATTTATGTTTTAAAGCAACTACCGTAATTGAAAGACCTGAACGTACTAATAATATTAGATTTGGAAGGAGAAATAATAATGATGATGACAAAGAGGAAGAAGAAAATGAAGAGGTTAAAATGGAACAAGTTATAGTTACTGCTTGGTATACATTGAATATTCCTGTAAGTCATGGTCCTGGAGATTATTGGGGTTTACCAGGTTTAATTTTAGAAATAAGCGAAGGAAATACACAAATATTATGTACGAAGATTGTAATAAATCCTAAGGAAAAAGAAGAAATTGCTGAACCTAAAAAAGGAAAAGTAGTCTCTCAAAAAGAATTTGATGAGATTCAAACTCAGAAAATGAAAGAAATGAGAGAGCGTTTTGGAAACGAACGTAAGAAAAGTGGTGGCGGTGGTCATAGGATTCGTATTGGAGGGTAAGTAGAAGTTGCAAAGTTACAAAGGCGCAAAGTCAAAAGCTAAAACTAAAGTATAGTTTGGAGTACTATTTAAGCCTTTGTTTTCGTCTTGGTCTTTGTTTAGGTAAAAGTAAAAGGCAAAAGAAAATTCAATGAAAAAAATCACCAATAACTTATTTTAAATGAAAAACATCATAATTTTAGTATTCATAATTCTTCCAGTTCTAACATTTTCTCAAAATGTAAAATTAGAAGGTACCATTAAAAGCGAAGCGAATAATCCTTTGGAAATGGCAAATGTTATTGCATTTAAAAAAGGGACTAAGTTTTTGCAATCGTATTCAATAACAGATTCAAAAGGGCATTATAAGTTAAGTTTAGAACAAGATCAGGAGTACACACTAAAAGTAAGTTATTTAGGTTTCGATACTAAAAGTGTGGAGATTGCTATTGGAAATTCTTCCGAGGATCTAACAAAAGATATTGTTTTAAAAGAATCTAGTCAATCGTTAAAAGAAATTCAAATAACGTACGAGATGCCTGTCAAAATTGTGGGCGATACTATTGTGTACAATGCAGATTCTTTTACTTCAGGAAAAGAAAAAAAATTAGAGGATATTCTTGAAAAGTTACCAGGAATAGATATTGATGACAATGGAGAAGTAGAAGTAGAAGGCAAAAAAGTTCAGAAGATATTGGTTGAAGGAAAAGAATTTTTTGATGGAGACACAAAATTGGCAACTCAAAACATTCCGGCAAGTGCTATTGATAAAGTACAGGTGCTAAAAAACTACAATGAAGTTGAAGGGATGCGTAGTGTGACCAATAATGAAGACAACATTATTATAAATATCAAATTAAAGCAAGGAAAAAAACGATTTTGGTTTGGAGAAGTAAATGCAGGTGCAGGAGATAATGAGAAATACATTGCGAAACCAAAACTGTTTTATTACAGTCCTGAGAAAAGCATCAATGTGCTGGCCGATTTTAATAATATTGGACAAACACCATTTACTAGACGAGATTATTGGAGATTTACAGGAGGTTTGAGAGGTGGAATGAGTAGTACAGGAACCAGTTTTAACGTTGAATCTGGCGGATTAGGTTTTTTAACTGTTCAGAATAATAGAGCACAAGAAATAATCTCAAAATTCGGAGCGATAAATTTTAGCATGGCACCCACTAAAAAGCTAGATCTAAACGGTTTTGCGATTGTGAACGACTCTGAAACTTCGATATTTACACAAACCAATACCGTGTATAATTCTCCTCAGATTATTGATGGAGTACTAATTTCAAATGAAGGAAGTGAGACTTCAGCTAATCAAAGAAGTAAATTAGGACTCTTAAAGTTTAGTACAACATATAAGCCAAATAGCAATGTTCATATTGACTATGATATCTTTGGGAAAATTTCTGAACAAACAGAGTTGAATGACGTAACATCTACAGAAAGAGGCGCAGTAGATACCTACAAAGAAGAACAACCATTTTCAATAAACCAGAATTTCAACTTGTATTATACCATTGATGAAAAGAACATTTTTTCAGCTGAAATTCAACATTTATATCAAAAAGATGAGCCTTTATATAATTCATTGGCTTCAACGCAACCATTTGAAATAATTCCAGCTTCTGATACAGAAAGTTTATTTGACATACTTCAAAACAAAGAATTAAGTACTAGTAAATTAGATGCTAAATTTGATTACTATTATTTGTTAACACCAAAAAGCAACATCAATATCACATTAGGAACTACGCTAAGCTCACAAAATTTAACCTCTAGTATCGCTCAAACTTTAGATGATGGTACTATTTTAAATTTTAATGATCCAGTATTAAATAACGATGTTGATTATAATTTTTCAGACCTGTTTTTAGGCGTTCATTATAAAATGGTTTCAGGTATTTTTACGTTCAACCCAGGTGTAAGTTTGCATCATTATATTACAAAAGACAACCAGTTGGGTTCAGAAATTAAAGAAAATCAAACCAAAGTATTACCAGATCTGTATATGCGTTTGCAATTCAAATCATCAGAAAGTTTGCGTTTTAATTATGCTATTTCAACTCAATTTTCCGACATTAACAAAATTGCAGAAGGCTATATGTTGTCAAATTACAAGTTGTTAACGGGTGGAAACAGAGAACTGGAAAGTGCGTTGTACCACAAATATTCGTTAAGCTATTTTAGCTTTAGTATGTTTTCTTTTACCAATGTAATGGCTTCATTAAATTACACCAAAAAAGCCAATGAGATTAAAAATAACACAGAACTTATTGGAGTTGATAGAATTTCATATCCAGTAAATTCGAATTTTGCTGATGAAACGTTTTCAGGATACTTTAGATATGGAAAAACATATAGCAAGTTAAAAACCAATTTTAGAGCCAACTTTAGTAATTCAATATATAATAATATTGTAAATGACGAATATATCAAGTCAAAAACATTTACACATAGTTACCAGGCAAGTGTGGCGAGTAAATTTAAAGATGCGCCTAATTTTGAAGTAGGGTATCAAAAATCTTTTTCAAAATATTCAACCACCGGTACTACCACAGATCGTCCTTTTGCCAATATGGAAATTGGTTTCTTAAAGAACTTTATTTTAACAGCAGACTATAGTTATTACAACTATAAAAATGATGAAGATACGGTTAAAAATACCTATTCGTTTTTAAATGCAAATCTGTATTATCAAGCAGAAGACAGTAAATGGGAATTTAAAATTTCGGCCGATAATTTGACAAATAATACCTCAATAAATACAGATAGTTACAATCAAATAGTGGATAGTAATTCAACATCGTTGTATTTTATTCAGCCAAGAATTTATATGTTTTCAGTAAAATATAATTTATAGGACGTTCCCCATAGGTATTAGTACGAAATTTCGTAATAATACCTTTGGTCGGGCTATCACTACTCGCTTCCCAAAAAAAAGGGAGAGCTCAAACAACAAGTTCTATCCCTAACGCAAAAAAGAATCCTTGCTTAATTTAAGTAAGGATTTTTAGTAAATAATAAGTCAGTTGTTCTTTTAATTTAAACAATGTAACGGTAAAATAGTATATTTAGTTATTTCTAACTAAAAAACTTCTAAGAATATGAGAAACGTATTTGTTATAATTGCTTTCCTGTTAGTTGCTTGTGGAAATAATAAGGAACAAAAAGCGAATGAAGAAATAGATTTTTGTGAGAATATTCATTACAGTAATTCACAAGGTCTTAGTAGTGAACTAGAAGAAATATCTCAATTAATGCTTGACAAAACAGGAGTTTATGTGTTGGAAGATGGAGGAGGTTCATTGGTAACTCGTGCTTGGCTTAGTGAAAATGCTGAGAAATCTATTGATATTCAATATTTTATTTTTTCAACAGACAATGTTGGTCTTATTGCCTGCGATTATTTAGTAAGAGCAGCAGATAGAGGTGTAAAAGTTAGAATTTTGGTAGATGATATTATGGTAGATGCAGATGTAGAAGATATATTAATATTAGATTCTCATGAGAATATCACCATAAAAATATACAATCCAGGAGTTAATTTGGGAAAGAATATTTTTAGCAAAATAAAGAAATTTGCAACCGATTTTAGAGATGCAAATCAGCGAATGCATAACAAAACCTTTATTGTAGATACTAAAGTAGTTATTACAGGAGGCCGAAATATAGCCGATGAGTATTTTGATTATGACCACGAATACAATTTTAGAGATAGAGATGTATTGTTACTTGGAAAAGTAACCAATGATGTGAATACCTCTTTTAGTAGTTTTTGGAACAGCTCATTGAGTATAACTGCCAAAGAGTTATTTCCGAAGATTGTTATTAAAAGAGATGATAATAATAAGTTTGATAAATTGCACCAGTATGCGTGTAATCCAGAAAACTTCTGGCCTCAGATACGAACTCAAATAGAGAACTTACCTCAGGCATTTCAGCATATTAAGAATTCTGGCAAGCTTGTTTGGGTTGAGAATGTTTCTTTTGTTTCAGACAATCCAGGAAAGAATGATGGAACAAAGGGCTTGGGAGGTGGTGGTGTTTCAACAACCGCATTAATTGAATTGATTAAAAATGCTAAAAACTCTATTGAAATTCAAACGCCATATTTGATTACTTCTGAGTTAGGACAAAATCTTTTTCGTGATGCTGTTAAGCGAGGTGTTAACGTACGAATATTAACAAACAGTTTAGCATCAACTGATAATTTAGAAGCTTTTAGTAGTTATCAGACCGATCGTAAAAAATTATTAAAAACAGGAATAAAAATTTATGAATTTAGACCAGATGCTGCTGAACGTAAAAAAATTATGACTGGAGAGTTACAAGAAACACTAGACTATACCCCAATTTTTGGACTGCATTCAAAAACAATGGTAGTTGATGATAATATTGTTGTTATTGGTACTTTTAATCTCGACCCCAGAAGTGCCAATTTAAATACAGAATGCGTTGCAATTATTCATTCTGAAAAAGTAGCAGCAGAAGTGCTAAAAGGGATAGAAATAGAATTTATGCTTGAAAATTCTTGGGAAATAAGTTTAGATTTTAACCCAGATGCTGAAGTAAGTAAATGGAAACGAATAGGAACTTGGACCCGAAAAATTCTTCCTAAAGAAATTTTGTAAAATGGAACTTTTAAATCGGATATTCCAAAGGTTTGAATGAATAAAAATTACAATTAATTAAATAATAAATAGCTGAATATGAAAACATTTTTCCAATATATTATTAATGAAGTAGTCAAAAGAAAATTAAAGAGGAATAATTCCCCTTTAACTAAATTTGAGAAAGAAGTTATACATACCAAAGTTGAATTCCGCCATTTAATTCGTGATAGTTTTTTTATTTTATTAGGGATTATTTCCGCTACTTTTGGATTGAAAGGGTTTTTATTGCCAAATGCTTTTATTGATGGAGGAGTTACAGGAATCTCTTTAATTATTACTGAACTAACAGAAATACCCTTGTCAATACTATTGGTTGTTATAAATTTTCCATTTATAATTATGGCATTTTCTACCATCAGTAAACAATTTGCTGTAAGAAGTATTTTAGCTATTTTTTTGTTGGCAATTTTCGTTCATTTTGTTCCGTTTCCAATTATTACAGAAGACAAATTATTAATTGCTGTTTTTGGAGGTTTCTTTTTAGGAATGGGTATTGGGCTTGCTATACGTGGAGGATCAGTTATTGATGGTACTGAGGTTTTAGCTGTTTTTATTAGCAGAAAAACTTCGATGACAATTGGAGATGTTATCCTAATATTTAATATCATTATTTTTGGAGTTGCTGCTTATGTGTTTACAATGGAAATTGCACTTTATGCCATACTTACTTATTTAGCAGCCTCAAAAACGATAGATTTTGTGGTTTCAGGAATTGAAGAATATGTAGGAGTCACTATTATTTCCGATAGAAATGAGGATATCAGACTAGCTATAATTGAAAATATGGGTAGAGGATGTACCATTTATTCTGGAAAACGTGGTTTTGGAAAACGTGGAGATATTTTAAAAGAAACAGATATTTTATATACCTTAATAACAAGATTAGAGTTAGCAAAACTTCATACTGAAATAGATAAAATTGATAAAGAAGCTTTTATAGTCATGCACAGTATAAAAGATGCCAAAGGAGGTATGATTAAAAAACGTCCACTGAAATAGATTGTTCTAATTTCAATTTTAAGTACTTTTGAAACATGAAGCACGATGAAATTATACAAAAAATCACCGAAGAAATTTCAAAAACAGAAGCGGTTATTAAAGAATATAAAGAACTAACAAAACCTATTGAACCGGATTGTGCCATTGGTCGTGTATCTCGTATGGATGCCATAAATAATAAAAGTGTTGTGGAGGCTTCGTTGAGACAATCCGAAAGTAAATTAAGAAATCTCCAACGTGTTTTTTCTCAATTGGGAAGCGATGAATTTGGAATTTGTTTAAAATGCAAACAACCCATTCCGTTAGGAAGAATTTTAATTAGGCCAGAAAGTTTATTCTGTGTCAATTGCGCTCAATAAATAGTTCCTTTTTTAGGGCGAAATTCACCAAATTACCTTGTGAAAAAGGTTGTCTAAATAGTACTTCTGGTACTACTTTTTTTTGTGAATAGTTTAAAGTCACGTTCAAATTTAAGGATTCACTTTTTTTGGATATAAATAATGTGCTTTTCTCTTTTTACCATACTATTTTTTGAGGTTTAAATAATTCTGAATAATTCTTTCAAAACCTGATATAACTCAAGTTTTTAATTTGAGCCAAATAGTAGATTTGCATCATAAAATTGAGAGGAACAAACTGTACTTTGAATAGTTATGTTTCTAATTACAAATGTTATCGTAAAGAAAAAATTATGTATAAAATAATTGATAAAGAATTTCTTTCTGAAAATGTAGCAAGGTTGGTTATTGAAGCGCCTTATATTGCTAAAAGTAGAAAGGCAGGAAACTTCATTATCCTAAGGATTGATAAAAAAGGAGAGCGAATTCCATTGACAATTGCAGATGCAAATATTGAAGATGGAACTATTACTGTAATTGCACAGCGTGTAGGAGTTTCTTCACACAAATTATGTGCGATGAGTATAGGTGATACCTTGTTAGATGTAGTTGGCCCATTAGGTAAAGAAACTCATATTGCCAATGTTGGTACAGTTTTATGTGCCGGTGGAGGTGTTGGTGTTGCACCACTTTTTCCAATTGTTCAAGCAATGAAATTAGCTGGTAATAGAGTGATAACCGTAATTGCTGCCAGAACTAAAGACCTTGTTATTTTAGAAGATGAAATGAGAGCATATTCAGATGAATTAATTATTATGACAGACGATGGTTCTTTAGGTAAAAAAGGATTGGTAACTCAAGGGATGGAAGAAGTGATTTTACGTGAAAAGGTAAATGAATCTGTTGTAATTGGACCTGCTATAATGATGAAGTTTGCAGCATTAACTACTAAAAAATATGATATTCCAACAGTAGCAAGTTTAAATACTATCATGGTTGATGGTACAGGAATGTGTGGAGCTTGCAGAGTTTCAGTCGGTGGAAAAACAGAATTTGTGTGTGTAAACGGTCCTGAATTTGACGCACATAAAGTAAATTTTGATGAAATGATGTTTAGATTAAAGGCCTATAAAACCAAGGAAGCTGAAGGATATAGTGATTATTTGAAATCATTAGAACCAGAACCAGCATTCGTTTAAATCAAAGTATTCACAATATTATATTGTATTAAGAATGGAAAAAGAATTAGATAAAGAATATTATAAAGCAGAGCGTAAAGCCGACTGGCGAAATAAACTGCGCAAAGAAATAAAAAGTAAAGAACGTACAAATGTTGTTAGGGTTCATATGCCAGAGGCTGATCCTAATGTTCGAAATAAAAGTAATATTGAAGTAAATAAAGGGTTAACTTTAGAAATGGCAGTTAGTGAATCTTCTCGCTGTTTAGATTGTGTTGTTCCAACTTGTATATCTGGTTGCCCAGTAGGTACCAATATCCCAAAATTTGTAAAGTATATAGAAAGTGGAGACATTTTAGGCGCTGCAAAAGTATTGAAAGAAAATAATTCTTTACCAGCAATTTGTGGAAGAGTTTGCCCTCAAGAAATACAGTGTGAAGCGGAATGTGTGTATGTTAAAAAATTAAGCAAGGAAGGATCTGCAATTGGTTATCTTGAAAGGTTTGCTGCAGATTATGAACGTGAAAGTGGTAATAGTTCTATTCCAGAATTGGCCGAATCAAACGGGATTAAAATGGCTGTGATTGGATCAGGGCCTGCAGGATTAACTGTTGCTGGTGAGTTGGCTAAATTTGGATATGATGTAACTGTATTTGAAGCACTACACGACTTAGGTGGCGTTTTAAAATATGGAATTCCTGAATTTAGACTTCCAAAAGATATTGTGGATTTCGAAATTGACACTATCAGACAAATGGGAGTGAAATTTGTCACCAATTTTATTGTTGGAAAAACAGCTACTATAAATGATTTGAAGGAAGAAGGTTATCAAGCATTCTTTATTGCATCGGGTGCAGGGCTACCAAACTTTATGAATATTCCTGGTGAAAACTTTAATGGGATTCAAAGTGCTAATGAATTTTTGACGCGTGTTAACCTTATGAACGGTGCCGATGCTAATTTTGATACCCCAGTTCACACAGGTAAAAATGTAGTAATTGTTGGTGGTGGTAATACAGCAATGGATTCTGTTAGAACTGCTAAAAGAATGGGTGCAGAAAGAGCTATGATCGTATATCGTCGTTCTCAAGAAGAAATGCCAGCAAGAGCAGAAGAAATTAAACATGCTATTGAAGAAGGTATTGAATTTATAAACCTTGCTTCACCAATTGAATATTTTGCAGATGAACATGGAATGGTGAATAAAATGAGAGTTCAAAAAATGGAACTAGGCGAACCAGATGCGTCAGGAAGAAGACGTCCTAGAGCAATTGAAGGTTCTGAATATGATATTGATGTTGATAGTGTTATAATTGCTGTGGGTGTTTCATCAAATCCAATAATTCAACAAAGTATGCCAGATTTGAAGGTGTCAAAATGGAATACCATAAAAGTGGATGATAATATGATGACTTCTATTCCTGGTTTATTTGCAGGAGGAGATATTGTTAGAGGAGGAGCAACTGTAATTCTTGCTATGGGTGATGGGAGAAAAGCAGCTCAAGGAATGCATAATTACATAAATGAAACAATTTTAGCAGAGGTTTAAAAGTTTGTTTGATATTAAATAAATCATTGCTAGTACAAAGGTGAGTTGCATTCGTTAACTCGCCTTTTTTATGATAAAAAGAGTATAGTTATTTAAAAAATAAAATTGAATTTATACTAGATTATTTCTTTTTGAAGTCCCTTCCTGATGGGCGTTCATAAATCTCAAGTTCAAAGTTTTTAGTGGCCGCAAATAAGTGATCAAAAATATCGGCCATAATTGCTTCATACTTTGTCCAAGCTTTCGTTTTGCTAAAGGCATAAATTTCAATAGGAACGCCGTACTCCGTTGGAGGTAATTGCCGAACCATACAAGTCATATTGTTATTTATGTTTGGATTATTTTTCAAATAAGCTTCCACATAAGCTCTAAACACGCCTATATTTGTTAAGTGCCTACCATTTATTAATTCAAGCTTGTCAATAGAATTGTCTGCATTGTAATCATTGATTTCTTCTTGTTTCTTTTGAATATAATTACTTATCAGATGGTATTTTTTAGATCTCTCTAACATTTCATTTGAGCAAAACTTAATACTATCAATTTTAATATTTAAGGCTCTTTTGATACGTCTTCCTTCTGATTCTTCCATACCTCTCCAGTTGGTAAATGAATCAGAGATAAATGAATAGGTTGGGATTGTGGTAATTGTTTTATCAAAATTTTGAACTTTGATAGTCGTTAAATTAATTTCAATGACATCTCCATCTGCCCCATAATTTGAAACTGTAACCCAGTCACCAACACGTACCATGTTATTACCAGAAAGCTGAATACTTGCTACAAAACCTAAAATACTATCTTTAAAAATCAGCAGTATAATTGCGGCCATAGCACCAATACCACTCAGCAAAAACAAAGGATTTTTGTTGATTAGAATTGAAATGATTAGGATAGCAGCAACTGAATACACGACTATTTTACCTAATTGGCTAAAACTATAAAGAGGTTTGTCTTTAAATCGTTCAATATTGGAAAGTATTTCTGTTGCAGAATTTAAAAGTGAATTGAATATTTCAACAGCAACAAGAATAATAAAAATAGAAGTAATACCCGTTAAAAACGGTACTATAAACTGAAAATCAGCAAATATTATAGGTGCATAATAATTGAATAAAATTGCTGGTAAAAGGTGTGAAACAGCGTTTATTACTTTTTTATTAAAAATAATATCATCCCAAAGAGTTTTCGTTTTTAAGGTTACTTTAGGAATAATATAATTAAATATTTTTTTACCAAGCCACCCTACAAATAAACACAATACAATAAGTAACGTAAATAAAATGATTGTTCTTGGAATATAAATGGTATTGGCATTCATATTTAATACGTTGATCAATAGGTTGTCCACCCAATTTGTAAAATCAAAACTCATAAGTTGTAATTAATAGTATTCAATAAATAGTATTATAGTCCAAATGCTTCTTTTACTTTCTCTACATAGTCTAATTTTTCCCAAGTAAACAATTCAACATCAAGTACTTTTTCAGTACCATCAACATTTTTAAATGTTTTAGTAACGGTTTTGTTTTTACGCCCCATATGTCCATAAGCTGCTGTTTCTAAATACATTGGCTGACGTAATTTTAAGCGTTTTTCAATGGCTGCTGGTCGCATATCAAATAATTTTGAAATTATTTCAGCAATTTCACCATCCGATTTCCCTGTAGTTGAAGTACCATAGGTATTTACATAAATTCCCATAGGGTGTACTTCACCAATAGCATAAGAAACTTGAATTAAAATTTCACTGGCAACACCTGCCGCTACTAAATTTTTTGCAATATGACGAGTTGCATACGCAGCACTTCTATCTACCTTACTAGGGTCTTTCCCTGAAAATGCTCCACCACCATGTGCTCCTTTTCCCCCGTAAGTATCTACAATAATTTTACGTCCTGTTAAACCAGTATCTCCGTGAGGTCCACCAATAACAAACTTTCCAGTTGGATTTACATGATAAATAATTTCGTTATTGAATAATGCTTTCATAGAAGCTGGTAATTTTGCAATAACTCGAGGCATTAAAATTGAGATTACATCACTTTTAATTTTTGCTAGCATCGCAATATCATCATCATTAAAGTCATCATGTTGTGTTGAAACAACAATATCTTTTATTCTAAGAGGAACATTGTCGTCACTGTATTCAATAGTAACCTGACTTTTAGAATCTGGTCGTAAATAAGTAATATCGTTGTTTTCTCTACGCAATTCAGCAAGTTCTTCTAAAATTTTATGACTTAGATCTAATGCTAAAGGCATATAATTTTCAGTCTCATTGGTAGCGTAGCCAAACATCATTCCTTGATCTCCAGCACCTTGTTGTTCTTTAGAATCTCTGTCAACACCTTGATTGATATCTTGAGATTGTTCGTGAATTGAAGAAAAAATACCACAAGAATTACCATCAAACATATATTCACTTTTGGTATATCCAATTTTATTAATAACGTCTCTAGCTATTTTTTGGACATCTAAGTAAGTTTTAGATTTTACTTCACCAGCTAATATTACTTGTCCAGTGGTTACCAAAGTTTCACAGGCTATTTTTGAATTTTGGTCAAAGGCCAAAAAATTATCAACTAAAGCATCTGAAATTTGATCAGCAACTTTATCTGGATGCCCTTCTGATACTGATTCAGATGTAAATAAATATGACATAATTTTAATTTAGTATTAATTAAATTAAAGAGGAATGTGCTGATTGCTGTGGTCGTCTAAAGAAGTTTGGAATTTACCGCTTTAGCATTTTTTTACGAGGTTGCAATCAGTTCAAATTCGTCCTCTAAAATATTGAGTGCAAATTTACAAAAACTTAAAAGTATACAAAACAAAAATTGATTTTTATTTTAAAAAGTATTGTGTGATAAAAAATTAATACGTTAATTTGCACCTTAGTTCATAAACTTATTGAATATTGTTATCAAGAAAGGCAGAGGGAATAGACCCTGTGAAGCCTTAGCAACCCTTTACATTGTAAAGAAGGTGCTAAATTCTACCCAATATGGATAGATAACTAAACCTAATTACCTTCCTTGGTAACTAGCTACTTTTTACATAACATTTTTTAATTCGTTTTCAACATTGATTGAAAAGTCAACTATTTATCATTTTTAATGAATTTCATTTCGTTTAGAATGGCAGTTTAAATAAAATCAGATTAAAAATTATTATTGTGAATCAATTAAAACAAATAACGCTACAAAATTTCCGATCCCAAAAAGGAGTAGAAACGGAGGCTATCACACTTTCGTATCAATTGTTCGGAAGAAAATTAGACACAGCTCCTGTAGTGCTAATTAATCATGCGTTAACTGGAAATTCAAATGTAACAGGAGAAGAGGGGTGGTGGAACGATGTAGTAGGTGAGAATAAGGTAATAGACACAAAAAAATACACCATTTTAGCATTCAATATCCCGGGAAATGGAATGGATGGATTCGTTATTGAAAATTATAAAGACTATATAGCAAGAGATATTGCAAACATCTTTTTAAAAGGGTTAGAAATATTAAATGTAAAAGAACTTTTTGCAATAGTTGGCGGGTCGTTAGGTGGTGGTATTGCTTGGGAAATGACGGTATTAAATCCTACTATAACAACTCATTTAATTGCCATTGCAACCGACTGGAAATCGACAGATTGGTTAATTGCTAATTGTCAAATTCAAGAACAGTTTTTATCAAATTCAAACAATCCTGTTCACGATGCTCGTATGCATGCGATGTTGTGTTACCGAACTCCGGCATCATTTAAAAAACGCTTTCAACGTTCAAAAAATGAAGCATTGGAAATCTTTAATGTAGAGAGTTGGTTGTTACATCATGGGAAAAAATTACAAGAACGTTTTCAGCTTTCGGCTTATAAATTAATGAATCAATTATTAAAAACTATTGACGTAACAAAAGGTAGGGAAGACGCTGTTTTGGATACGATTAAAGCCAATATTCATATCATTGGTGTGAATTCAGATTTGTTTTTCACGGCCGAAGAGAACAAAGAAACACAAAAACAATTAGCATTGACAAATCCGAATGTCACTTATAATGAAATTAATTCGGTACACGGGCATGATGCCTTCTTAATTGAATACGAACAATTGGAACAAATAATAGCTCCTATTTTTAATAAAAATTTTAAAAGAAACAGCATGAAAGTTGTAAAATTTGGTGGAAAATCCTTGGCAAATGGAGAAGGTTTGGAAAGAACATTAGCAATCATATTATCTAAAATTAGTAACAATGAAAAAATAACTGTGGTGGTTTCTGCAAGAGGAAATACTACAGATCATTTGAGTTCAATATTAGAAAAAGCAAAAAATAATGTACCATACTTAGTGGAATTTGAAGCTTTAAAAGAATACCAAACAATAACAGATGAAACCGTTGATTTCGAGAAAGAATTTAATTTGTTAGATGAAATTTTTAGAGGAGTTCAGTTGTTAGGAGATTACAGTGATAAAGTAAAAGATCAAGTACTTTCTCAGGGGGAAATTTTATCAGGTAAATTATTAACACATCTGTTGAATAAACAAGGTGTTAAAGCAAATTTTGTAGATGCTCGTACCTTAATTAAAACAAACAATGAGTTTGGAAAAGCACAACCCCTTTCCAGCATTTCTAAAGAAAATGTGTTGGAACATTTTAAAAAGAATAACAATGGTGCTATACAAATAATTACAGGTTTTATAGCTTCCAATTTGCAAGGTGAAACCACTACAATAGGAAGAAATGGAAGTAACTATACGGCAGCCTTATTCGCTAATTTTTTAAATGCTGAAGAACTTCAGAATTACACACATGTAAGTGGAATTTACACAGCAAATCCAGACTTGGTTTCAGGCTCGAAGAAAATTGAAAAATTATCCTATCAGGAAGCCAATGAAATGGCAAATTTTGGAGCGAATATTTTACATGCGAAAACCATTATTCCGTTAATTGAGAAAAATATACCCTTAAGAATATTAAATACGTTTGACCCAGAGAACAAAGGAACATTAATTAGTTCTGAAACTGAAAAAGGAGGTATAAAATCACTTTCAGTTCAAAAAGATGTTGCTTTGATAAATTTAGTAGGAAGAGGTTTGTTAGGAAAAGCAGGTGTTGACGGACGAATTTTTACTGCTTTAGGAAAAGAAAATATAAGCGTAAGCATTATTTCACAAGGGTCATCGGAACGTGGCATCGGGTTTATTGTAGATTCTAAAGATGGAAATAAAGCGAAAACGGTATTAGAAAATGAATTTAAAAGTGAATTTGAGACCAAAGATATCAGTCAAATTTATATCTCAGATAATGTTTCAGTGATATCCATTATTGGTCAAAGTTTGTATTCTTTTAATCAGCCATATAGTGCATTGATAAAAAATCATATCACTCCAATTTTAATTAATAATACTGTTACTGGTGAAAATGTATGTTTGGTGGTTAAAAAAACAGATTTACATAAAGCAGTAAATGTTATTCATGGTGAAATATTTGGCGTTTCAAAAAATATAAATATTGCCATTTTCGGAAAAGGATTGGTAGGTGGAACCTTAATTGAACAACTATTTAAGAGTCAGCAAAATATTTTAAAAAGAAAAAATATCCAGTTAAATGTATTTGCTGTAGCAAATTCAAGCAATGTATTGTTAAATAAAAAAGGAATATCAACGAACTGGGAAGATGAATTTACACGTAATTCTATAAAAAATTACACCGTTAAAGATGTTATTGATTATGCAGATAAACATCATTTAGAAAACTTGATAGCCATAGATAATACTGCAAGTAGTGATTTTATCAAAAATTATGGTGATTTGGCGGCAAATGGATTCGATTTAATATCGTCAAATAAAATTGCAAATACTATTGATTATAAAGCATACAAAAAACTTCATCAAAAAATAAAAGAACATAAAAAATCATATTTGTATGAAACCAATGTTGGTGCAGGATTACCCTTAATAGATACGATTAAGTTATTGCATGATTCAGGTGAAAATATTACTAGAATTAGAGGTGTATTTTCAGGGTCATTGAGTTATTTATTCAATAATTTTTCAATTCAAGAAAAGCCATTTAGTGAAATTTTAAAAGAAGCAATTGCTCAAGGGTTTACTGAGCCAGATCCTAGAGAAGACCTTTGTGGAAATGATGTAGGAAGAAAATTATTGATTTTAGCTCGTGAACTGGATTTACAAAATGAATTTGAAGATATTAATATCGAAAACTTAATTCCAAAGAATTTAAGAGATGGAATAGCTACAGATTTTTTAGAAAAATTGACTCAGGTGGATGCATATTTTCAGGAAATCAAACAGCAGCAAAAAGAAAATCATGTGTTGAGATATGTTGGTGATTTATCAGGTGATCTACAAAAAAACAAAGGAAATTTAGAAGTAAAGTTAGTTTCAGTACCAGCAAATAGTGCTTTAGGACAAATACAAGGAGCTGATGCTATTTTTGAAATTTTTACAGAATCGTATGGAGATAAGCCAATTGTTATTCAGGGAGCAGGAGCTGGTGCAGCTGTTACGGCGCGAGGTGTTTTTGGAGATATTTTAAGGTTGGCGGATAAAGGTTAAGACTAAGACTAAGACTAAGACTAAGACTAAGACTAAGATGGTGTACTGTAAAGGATTAGGTCTTTGTTTTAGCCTAAGTAAATTAAAAAAAGAACAATAAATACAACATATTATGAGTAAATATCATTTTGAAACCCAAGCTATTAGAACCCAATTGGAACGTTCGAAATTTCAAGAGCATTCTACACCAATGTACTTAACTTCTAGTTTTGTATTTGAGGATGCAGAAGAGATGAGAGCTTCATTTACAGAAGAGAAAGAGCGGAATATTTATTCGCGTTTTAGCAATCCAAATTCAACTGAATTTGTAGAAAAAGTGGTGCAAATGGAAGGTGCAGAAAATGGCTATGCATTTGCTACAGGAATGGCAGCGGTATTCTCCACTTTTGCAGCATTGTTAAAAAGCGGAGATCATATAGTTTCAGCACGTTCTGTATTTGGTTCAACACATGCATTGTTTACCAACTATTTCCCAAAATGGAATATAGAAACAACGTATTTTGATATCAACAAACCTGAAGAAATTGAGTCACTCATTCAGACTTCAACAAAAATTTTATATGCTGAATCTCCAACCAATCCGGGCGTTGATATCATCGATTTAGAGTTATTAGGCAACATTGCTAAAAAGCACAATTTATTGCTGGTAATAGACAACTGTTTTGCAACTCCTTATATTCAGCAGCCTATAAAATTTGGAGCAGATTTGGTCATTCATTCAGCAACTAAATTAATGGATGGTCAAGGTCGTGTTTTAGGTGGTGTTGTTGTAGGGAAAACAGACCTAGTTCGTGAAATTTATTTATTTTCTCGTAATACGGGTCCAGCTTTATCACCATTCAATGCTTGGGTATTGTCTAAAAGTTTAGAAACCTTGTCTGTTCGGTTAGAAAAACATTGCGAAAACGCTTTAAAATTAGCACAGTTTTTAGAAGAACATCCCGAGGTTTTAAAAGTGAAATACCCATTTTTAAAATCGCATCCTCAATATAATATTGCCAAAAAACAAATGAAACTAGGTGGAAATATCATTGCCATTGAAGTAAAAGGAGGACTGGAAGCAGGGAAAAACTTCTTAAATGCTATTAAAATGTGTTCGTTATCGGCAAACTTAGGAGATACACGATCTATTGTAACACATCCGGCCTCAACAACGCACAGTAAGTTGTCTTCTGAAGAGCAATTAGCCGCTGGAATAACCCCAGGGCTCGTACGAATCTCTGTTGGTTTGGAACATATTTCAGATATAATTCAAGATATCAAACAAGCAATAGCTAAATAATTATTCAAATAAACTTTAAAAATTAATTTTTAAAATCACAATTCTTTAAATTTTAAAGTCTATCAAATAGGTAGAGTATTAAAAATAATGTATTTTTGACACCAGAAAAAAAGAACACTATAAAATAATGCTAGATCAATTTTTTCGTTCTAAAAAAACAAACGCCGAAAAGGGTTTTGAAGCTGATAAAAACTCAGATAAACCTGCACGAAGTATCGTTAAGGCAGTAAGCTGGAGAGTTATTGGAACCATGGACACCATTATTATTTCATGGGTAATCACAGGTAAAATTACAATGGCACTGTCCATAGGGTTGATTGAAGTAGTAACTAAAATGATCTTATACTTTTTCCATGAACGAATTTGGAATGTTATCAAATGGGGGAAGCAGTAAAAAAGCAATAACAATATGAATCTAAATATAAAAGAATTAAACAAGGAACTACAGCATAAAACACCTGAACAAATTATTGCTTGGGCGCTGGGTATTGCCAAAAATCCATTGGTTACAACAAATTTTAGACCTTATGAAGTGGCCATATTAAATGCGTGTACGAAAGTAGATAAGAATTTAAAAGTTATCTGGTGTGATACAGGATATAATACACCTCAAACATATGCACATGCTATTGAGCTAAAGGAGAAATTAGGGTTAAATATTCATTTATATGTGCCACAACAAACTACTGCACATAGAGACGCCATTATGGGAATTCCACAAATTGAAGACCCAAACCATAAAATATTTACAGAACAAGTAAAGCTGGAACCTTTTAACAGAGCTATGCAAGAGCACAAACCTGATGTTTGGTTTACAAACCTAAGAAAGGGGCAAACAGCTTTTAGAAGTAGTATTGATATTTTATCTATGAGTAAAGACGGACTGCTAAAAGTGAGTCCTTTTTACCACTGGTCAGATGAGCAATTGGATACTTATTTGGAAGAACAGAATTTACCAAATGAATTTACTTATTTCGACCCAACAAAAGTATTAGAAAACAGAGAATGCGGCTTACATTCATAAACTATTGAACATGACTGAAACAGTACACATAAACGCCCTAGAGAACGAAGCAATTTATATTATGAGAGAAGTTGCGGCTCAGTTTGACAAACCCGTATTATTATTTTCTGGAGGGAAAGATTCAATTACCTTGGTAAGATTGGCTCAAAAAGCTTTTTATCCAGCGAAGATTCCATTTCCATTAATGCATATTGATACAGGGCATAATTTCCCAGAAACAATTGAATTTCGTGATAGATTGGTTGAAGAACTAGGGTTAGAACTCATTGTTAGAAATGTGCAGGATTCTATTGACCAAGGAAAGGTGAAAGAAGAAACCGGAAGGTATTCAAGTAGAAATATGCTGCAAACTACCACTTTGTTAGATGCTATTGAAGAATTTAAATTCGATGCTTGTATTGGTGGTGCGCGAAGAGATGAAGAAAAAGCCAGAGCAAAAGAACGTATTTTTTCTGTACGTGATGATTTCGGTCAATGGGATGAAAAGAACCAACGCCCTGAATTGTTTGATATGCTAAATGGAAATATTGATCTAGGTCAGAATGTACGTGTTTTTCCAATTTCAAACTGGACAGAATTAGACGTTTGGACCTACATAGAAAATGAAGATTTAGAGATTCCTTCCATCTATTTTGCACATATGCGCAAAATTTTTGTTCGAGATGGACTTATTTGGTCTGCTTCAGAACATGTGTATAAAGATGAAGAAGAAGTGGTTGAAAAACGAATGGTTAGATTTAGAACAGTAGGAGATATGAGCTGTACTGCAGCAGTAGATTCTTATGCTGCAACCATCGGTGAAGTAGTATCAGAAATTAGAGAATCAAGCATTTCAGAACGTGGAGCAAGAATAGATGATAAACGATCTGAAGCAGCCATGGAAAAACGAAAACAACAAGGATATTTTTAATTAACAATGAATAATTAAGAATTGACAATTGATAATTAAAAATGTCACACTGAGTAAGCCTGTATTGAGCGCAGTCGAAATATCGAAGTGTTGTCAGAAAAATAATAAAGAGTTCTCCTTTCTATTAAGGATGAAGCTGTAAAAGGGTTCAAATTAAAATAGTTAAAGCCCAATAAGAAATAAGATATGGAAGTTTTAAAAATAGCAACAGCAGGAAGTGTAGATGATGGTAAAAGCACCTTGATTGGAAGACTCTTGTACGATACAAAATCATTAACCGATGATAAGTTAGAAGCCATAGAACGTAGTAGTAAACAAAAAGGATACGACTATTTAGATTTCTCGTTGGCAACAGACGGTTTAGTAGCCGAACGTGAACAAGGAATAACCATTGATGTAGCACATATTTATTTTTCAACCAATACAAGAAGCTATATTATTGCAGATACTCCAGGTCATGTAGAATATACAAGAAATATGGTAACGGGAGCTTCAACATCACAGGCCGCAATTATTTTAATTGATGCTAGACATGGAGTGATTGAGCAAACCTACCGTCACTTTTTTATCAATAATTTGTTGCGTATTAAAGATGTTATAGTTGCAGTAAACAAAATGGATCTGGTAGATTTTTCAGAAGAAAGATATCTTGAAATAATAGCAGAATTTAAAAAATTGGTTGCTAAAAGTGATTATAAATCCCAAAATATCACCTACATACCAGTAAGTGCTTTAAAAGGTGACAATGTAGTTGAAAAATCAAATGTGATGTCGTGGTACAACGGACAAACATTATTGCAACATTTGGAAGAATTAGACACTCAGGATATTTATAATAATGGTACGATGCGTTTCCCAGTGCAATATGTAATTCGTCCTAAAACTGAAGATTTTCATGATTACCGTGGCTATGCCGGTAAAGTGTATGGAGGTACCATAAAAGTAGGCGATGAAGTGGTGGTATTACCATCAGAAACTAAAACAAAAGTGAAAGAAATATTTTTTAACGATAAAAAATTTCAAAGTGCTTCAAGAAGGTCTTCTATCACAGTTACTTTAGAAAATGATGTAAATGTGAGCAGAGGTGATATGATTGTGAAAGTAAATGAATTGCCTAAAGTTGCAAAACAATTTACAGCCACTATTTCTTGGATGTGTACCAAAGAATTAACAGCAGGCGCAAAGTACGTATTACAACACGGGGTTCATAAAGTATTGGCAAAAGTAAGCGCGATAAATAATAAAATTGAAACCGATTTTTCAGGTGTTGAAACAGGCGTTTCTAGTTTGAAAATTAATGATATAGCATCCGTTTCATTACAATTAAATAAACCTATTTTCTTCGATTCATTTAAGGAACATAGAACAAATGGAGCCTTTATTTTAATAGACCCACAAACAAATAATACTGTTGGTGCAGGGTTTATAGCCTAGCAGTCATTACATAAAAACAAACAATTACTTGTAAATAAACGGAATATGCCGTTTATTTGCATTTAAGTTCATAAACACATTTATTTAGTTATTAAGAAAGGCAGAGGGAATAGACCTGTTGAAGCCTTAGCAACCCTTTATTTATAAAGAAGGTGCTA
>JQIA01000428.1_pt1 | contig 21059 bp, 22 predicted proteins | sample 811431 | NCBI WGS metagenome assembly JQIA01 (sample SAMN02998118, study PRJNA258478) | marine sediment metagenome | biome: marine; feature: seafloor; material: sediment; isolation source: oil-polluted sediment collected from 3 locations (0.5 km, 0.7 km and 0.9 km)... | place: USA: Gulf of Mexico ...
TGGAGCAGGAAAAAGAAAAGTTTTGTCGATATTTTTATTTATCGTTTTTTTTAGATTAATCATCAAAGATCCATTTATTTACAGCAATTTTAATCAATAAATTATTTTTTTTAAGTGTAAATTTTGTGGCCATGTGTAAACCCTCAAAGTTTACACCATTAAAAATTTGATAATTATCATAGTTGATTTGCCATAGTGTATTGAGATAATTACTTGAAAGGCTTATTGGCAACTTTGTTTTTTTATCAATAATTAACGTATCATCTTCTTTATAGGGTAAACCTTTTAACCAGTAAGTTAAGGCTTTAGTTGGCAAAGTAAATCCTGTAAGAGAGTAAATCAGTTGAGATAGGTTAGAAGCGTGATATTTTTTGCCATCAACTTCTATTACATGTTCATTTTGCATTGACTTTAAATGCAATACATTGATTCCTAAATAACTCGTTAAATTTAGCTCTTGTGTTTTAGCTTGCTCATCAACGTGCCATGCTATAGAGGCACTTTCCCTTTTATCTTTACCGTTTGAATGAACAGTTTTTTGGATGAAAGCTATTTTACCTTGCAGTCGCCAGTTCTTATTCGCTAATAATTGTTCAGCTCTTTGCTCTGTGCTGTAAAAATCTTTATGCGTACTTTCTATAGAGGGTTTTTCAGGTTTACTCGCACAACCTGATAATAAAAGGTTAGTGAATAAAAATAAGCTAAAAAAAGAATAGTAAAATTTGGGCATGATGTTTTAAGATTTATTTTTGAGTATTGAAGCGGTACTAATGTAGAGGTAACTATTTGAACACAGTAGTTTTTGTAATTCAACTGACAAATATACTAGTTATTTTATAAAATGAGTGCTATTTTTAGAGGCTTTTATCACAGAACGTACTTTAATTATTAATCATAGGTTATACTCTGCCTAACAAAGTTAGGTTTTTAGTCGTTATTAGTATAAGTAGAAAGGTTTATTACATTGTCCATAGTTGCTGTTGGAATTAATCATAAAACTGCCCCCGTAGCAGTAAGAGAAAAATTATCTTTTAATCCAGATAAGCTTTCCAGTGCCTTAAAAGAAATGTTAGCCGTAGTGAAATGCCGTGAAGTAGCTATTTTATCTACTTGCAATAGAACAGAGCTTTATTTAGTGCAAGAGGGTGATATTAAGCTAACTCAAGAACGTTTAGTTAAATGGCTTGAAAGTTATCACAATGTTCCTGCTGCCACTATTTTACCTAGTCTATATTGGCATCAAGATCAACAAGCAGTTAACCATATGATGCGCGTTGCTTGTGGTCTTGATTCTTTGGTATTAGGCGAACCGCAAATATTAGGTCAAATGAAACAAGCTTATAACCATGCAAAAGCGGCTGGTTCTATGGCATTAATAATGGACAGATTATTTCAGCGTACTTTTGGTGTTGCTAAGCAAGTTCGTACGGATACAGATATAGGCACAAGTGCAGTATCGGTTGCTTTTGCTAGTGTAAACTTAGCAAAACACATTTTTGCTAGTTTAGAAAAAACACGTGTACTGCTTGTAGGTGCAGGAGAAACGATTGAATTAGTTGCTAAACATTTATATGAAAACAATGTTGGAAAAATTACAGTTGCTAACCGCACCATAGCGCGCGCTGAAAATATGGCAAAGCAAGTGGGTGCTGATGTTATTACTTTAGCGCAAATTCCTGAACATATGAGCCAAGCTGATATTGTTATTAGTTCTACTGGCTCTACCTTGCCCATTATTGGAAAAGGTATGGTTGAACAAGCACTCACAAAGCGTCGCCATCAACCTATCTTTATGGTTGATTTAGCTGTTCCTCGTGATATTGAAGAACAGGTAGGTGACTTAGAAGATGTATTTTTATACACCGTTGATGATTTACAAAGTATTATTTCGCAAAATTTGGAAAATCGACGTAAAGCAGCAGTTGAAGCACAAAGTATTGTTAATAATCAATCAGACAACTTTATGTCATGGTTACGCGGTTTAAATACGCAAGATACTATCATTAGTTATCGTGAACAGTGTTTAAGTGAACGAGATCTACTGCTTGAAAAAGCAATACTACAGTTGCAAACAGGTAAACATGCTGAAGCCGTTGTAGGCGAGTTGGCAACTAAATTAACTAACAAATTTATGCATGCCCCAACGAGTGCTTTACAATCAGCTGCTCAAGGTGGTGAGTTAGATAAACTTATTTATTTACGTGATATTTTTAATATTAATGAAAACTAAGTAACGAAAATTAACGCAAAGATATTTACCAGCCACTGCGTTATCTTTTATTTTACTATGATAGAATAGCGCCAATTTATTTCTCCTCACCTTTTTTTAATACATAATTTGTTTAATACATAATTTATACATAAGAATATATTCATGAAATCGTCTGTTTATCATAAACTTGAAGCCTTAGTTGAGCGCTTTGAAGAAGTTCAAGCCTTATTGTCTGATCCTGAAACTATTAGTAACCAGGACAAATTTCGTGCTTTATCTCAAGAATTTAAACGCTTAGATGAAGTAACCTCTGTATTTAAAAATTACCAAAGTGCTGAAGATGATTTTTCTACTGCGGAGTCAATGCTCAAAGATGAAGATCCTGAAATGCGCGAAATGGCGCAAGAAGAGTATAAAGAGGCTAAAAAAGCGGTAGCTGATTTATCAGATGAATTACAAATATTGCTATTGCCACGTGATCCCAATGATGACAACAACTGTTTTGTTGAAATTCGCTCTGGTGCTGGAGGTGATGAAGCCGCTATTTTTGCGGGTGATTTATTTAGAATGTACAGCCGTTATGCCGAAAAGCAAGGCTGGAAAATTGAAGTGATGAACGCCAATGAAAGTGATCAGGGTGGTTATAAAGAACTCATTATGAAAATAAATGGCGATGGCGTTTATGGACAGATGAAATTTGAATCAGGTGGTCATCGAGTGCAACGTGTACCGCAAACTGAATCACAAGGCCGTGTTCATACTTCGGCCTGTACTGTAGTAGTAATGCCAGAAATTCAAGAAGCCGATGCTATTGAAATTAATAAAGCTGATTTAAAAGTTGACACTTTCCGTGCCTCTGGTGCAGGTGGTCAGCATGTGAATAAAACTGACTCAGCGATACGTATTACTCATATCCCCACGGGTGTAGTGGTCGAGTGTCAAGAACAACGCTCACAACATAAAAACCGTGCCCAAGCTATGTCGGTGTTGCAAGCTCGTTTACAACAAGCCGAAGATGAAAAACGTCGTAGTGAAGAAGAGTCATCACGCCGTAACTTGGTTGCTAGTGGTGACCGTTCTGAGCGTATTCGTACTTATAACTTCCCACAAGGGCGTATGAGTGATCATAGAATTAACTTAACCTTATACCGTTTGAACGAAATAATGGAAGGTAGTTTACAATTGATCATGGAGCCTATTATGCAAGAAAACCAAGCGGATTTATTAGCAGAGCTTGCAGAACAAAACTAATATGTGCATAGATTTTGTTGGTGAACCTTCTATTGCTAACATAGTTATTCAAAGCCAATCTTTAGTAAATAAAGTAAGTGATAGTGCAAAACTTGATGTTGAGATTTTATTGAGTTTAGCGCTAAAAAAAGATCGAAGTTACTTGCTAACTTGGCCAGAAAGACATGTTTCTAATGAACAGTTAACTCATTATTTGTCGTTATTAACACGGCGGATTAATGGTGAACCTATCGCCTATATAACAGGTGTGAAAGAGTTTTGGTCACTACCATTTTATGTGTCTCCAGCGACGTTAATTCCTCGCCCTGATACTGAAACATTAATTGAACTAGTCTTAACGTTGTATCATGATAACAAAAGTTTATCCTGTTTAGATCTAGGTACAGGTACGGGAGCTATTGCTTTAGCATTAGCCAATGAAAAGCCTTCTTGGAAAATAGAGGCGATTGATTTTAATCAACACGCGGTAGAACTCGCGAAAAAAAATGCAAAAAATTTAAATTTATCTCACGTTGATATTTATCAAAGTGATTGGTTTAGTGCAGTAGAAAAAAATAAAAGGTTTGATTTAATTGTATCTAATCCGCCTTATATAGAGTGTGAAGATGAAAATTTAAGTCAAGGTGATGTACGCTTTGAGCCAATATCAGCATTGATTGCAAAAGAGCAGGGTTTGGCGGATATTAAACATATTGCTAAACATGCTGCTGCTTATTTAAAGCCACAAGGGAAGTTGTTTTTTGAACACGGTTTTGATCAGGGAAAAATAGTTAGAGATATTTTAACACGCAGTGGTTATAAAAAACCTACAACGGAGCAAGACTTAAATGGTCATGACCGTATAACTTGGGCTACTTTACTCAAATAATGAATAGGAAATACTAAATGTTTAAACATATACACATGACATTGGCAGCTGTTAGTGTCGGTCTTTTTACTTTACGTTTTATTTGGATGTTAGCAAACTCACCTAAATTACAAGCTAAATGGATAAAAATATCGCCACATATTGTCGATACATTTTTATTGGTTATTGGTGTGATTATGGCAGTACAATACCACATTAACCCAATAGAGCAGTTATGGTTAGGAGAGAAATTACTCGCCGTTGTTGCTTATATTTTTACTGGGTACTTTACCTTGAAGCTAGCGAGAAATAGACCGATGCAAATTATTGGTTATTTGGGTGCTATTGGCTGGGTGATGCTAATTGTGCGTTTAGCCATGACGCGTGAACCACTGTTTTTAGTGTAACGATTAAGTTGTTATGAATTCATTATTATTATCTGAGCTAAAATCAGAAGAAAAAGACTTATTACAAACGTTAGTATTACTTGAAGAATATATTTTTCAAGATGAACTGATAGAATGCCAATCGACTGCTGAGCAACCCTTTGCTTTTGATAGTTTAGAAACGATTATTGAACAATGCCAGGCGGTTATCAGTGATATTGAATCACCACTAGAGCAAACAGAAGTCTTGCTTAATGAATTATATTATCAACATATGTTTATTGATAATCATAGAAATATTTGGCCAATACCTTCTTTTCAAGTAGCTACAAGTTTGAATCAGCGTTTAATGTCACCTATGGTAAAAGCGGTGTTGGTTGATGAAATTATTACCGCCTGTGGTTTTGAAACGGATTTGGTTTTTGTACCTAACAAAGTAATGATACGGATTTGTTGTAATGATCAGTTTGCGATTATTTTTGATGCGGTCACAGGAGAATCGCTCGATTGGCAAGATCTTAATTTATGTTTTGACGACTTAGTTGGCGATCCTAGCTTACATGACGTAGAAACGGTAAACCGCCAAGCTATTTTAGTTGAGCATTTATCCTTATTAAAAAGTGCGCTTATTAATGAACAGATGTTTGATAAAGCATTATTATGTGTTGATGTTTTATTGTCACTAAATCCAGAGGATCCAATGCAACGTAGAGATCGTGGATTTTTGCTTCATCAGTTAGATTGCTTTAAAGTAGCGGTTGATGATTATCGGTATTTTGTTGAACACTGTCCAAAAGATCCCGCTGCCCAACTACTGAAAATTCAACTTGATAAAATTACATTACGTGATCCTACATTTCATTAATATTTGTTAACAACAATAATAATGAATAAATAAATATTACTAATAATAAGCTATTTTAAACATTTACTTAGTTAGCCGGGTTAATAGTATTGTAATTTTTATCCAATTTTTTATCCGACTTGTTACAGGAAAAATAATGACAATAAAATCAGTTCTAGTTAATGATATAAATGTTGCCAATGATAAACCGTTTGTTTTATTTGGCGGTATGAATGTGCTTGAATCACGTGATTTAGCAATGAAAATAGCTGAACATTACGTAGAAATTACGCAAAAATTAAATATTCCTTACGTGTTTAAAGCCTCTTTTGATAAAGCGAATAGATCATCTGTGCATTCTTATCGAGGACCAGGGCTTGATGAAGGTTTAAAAATATTTGAAGAGATTAAATCAACGTTTAATGTACCAATTATCACGGATGTGCATGAACCATATCAAGCACAGCCAGTTGCGGATGTTGTTGATGTTATTCAACTGCCGGCCTTTTTAGCTAGACAAACGGATCTTGTGGTCGCAATGGCTAAAACGGGTGCTGTTATTAATGTGAAAAAACCTCAATTTTTAGCTGCACATGAAATGAAGCATATCATCAATAAATTTGGTGAGGCAGGTAATGAAAATATTATTTTATGTGAGCGTGGCAGCTGTTATGGCTACAATAATTTAGTTGTGGATATGCTAGCCATGGACGAAATGCGTGATTATGCACCCGTTATTTTTGATGCTACTCATGCATTGCAAAAACCAGGCGGTAGAAGCGATAGTGCTGACGGGCGTCGTGCTCAAGCAGCACAGTTAACTCGTAGTGGTATGGCAATAGGTATCGCAGGGTTGTTCATTGAAGCACATCCATCCCCTTCTATTGCTAAGTGTGATGGCCCTTGTGCGCTACCACTTGATAAACTTGAACCTTACCTTGTTCAAATGAAGGCAGTTGATGATTTAGTTAAAAGTTTTGAACCTTTGATAACTGATTGATCGCTTTTATCTATTTCTATCAATATAAAATAAGAATAAAAGAAAGTATAAATGACAACTGAAATTGTAAATGACGTAGCGTCGCCTATTGCTCAGGTTGTTTTCGCTCATGGCGCTGGTGCTAATATGCACCATGAGTTTATGGAACAAATTACTGTTTTATTGAATAAAGCTAACATTAATGTAGTACGTTTTAATTTTCCTTACATGGACAAACGTATTGAATTTGGCAAACGTTACCCACCCGATAGAATGCCAAAGTTAATTGAGTGTTATCAAAGTGTAATTAATAAATTAGTAAACGAACAAAAGAACACGCTACCTTTATTCATTGGCGGTAAGTCTATGGGATCACGTGTTGCTGTGACATTGGCAGAAAAGAATGAAATGTCAGTGCATATTCAAGGTGTTTTTTGTTTAGGTTATCCTTTTCATCCAGCTAAAAAGCCTGAAAAGTTACGTTTAGAGCCATTACAATTAACAAAAACCCCTGTACTTATTGTACAAGGAGAACGTGATACTTTGGGCAGTAAAGATGAATTTTTAAACTATGAAATATCACCTTTATGCCAATGTGTTTTTTTACCTGATGGTGATCACAGCTTAAAGCCTAGGGTAAAATCAGGTTTCACTCATCAACAGCATATTGAACAAGCTGTACTTGAAATCACTCAGTTTATAAAAAGGCATTATTGACATGAATCATAAATTTATACGTTTTTTAATTATTTTTGTTGGTGTTAGTGGCTGTTTTTCTGTTCTATTTGGCGCTTGGTTAGCGCATGGAGGGCAGGTGCTTTCTGCTTATACTCAAGCGACATTAAAGACAGCATTGGAATATCAGTTATTTCATACATTGGCGTTGTTAGTCATATTAGTTTGGGTTATAAGTCGCTTGAAAGTTAAAGCACCTTCCAAAATATTGCTAGCATCATGCACTGCTTTTTTTATGGGCATAGTATGCTTTAGTGGTAGTATTTATATTACCATGTTTTTTGATATTGCCTTTATTGGCAAGTTAGCACCATTTGGTGGAATATCACTGGCAATAGCTTGGTTGCTATTGTCTATTGAAGGTAAAAATAATTTATGACTTCTATCGTATTATATTGTCGTCCTGGTTTTGAAAAAGAGTGTGGCGCTGAAATTCAAGAGAAAGCCTCATGGAATGAGATCTATGGCTATTTAGAGCTGAAAAAAAATCAAGGTATCGTGTTTTTTCATTTACATGAAAGTGAGCATGGTGAAGCATTAATAAAAAAACTTCCCCTTAAACGTCTGATTTTTACTCGCCAATGGTTTGTAACCTTAACTGAAAAAATTGACTTGCCCGACTATAATAGAGTAGAAGCGATAGTAGATGCCTTAGGGGCAGAATGGCAGTATGATGATTTACGTATGGAAACAGCGGATACTAATGATGGTAAAGCATTGAGTAAGTTTTGCCGTAAATTAGCCGTGCCATTACGTCAAGGTTTACGTAAGGTTAATATACTAACGGATAAGAAAAAAGCTACCGAACTTGATCAAGACGGCTCTGTTTTACATGCCTTATTTTTATCTGGGCGAGAAGTTATTTTAGGGTTTTCATTAGTGCGTAATAGCTCTGCTCATGTTATGGGTATTCCTCGTCTTAAATTTCCTAGTCAAGCTCCAAGTCGTTCTACCTTAAAGTTAGATGAAGCTTTTTTACATTTCATTCCTAGAGATGAATGGGATACTCGATTAACGTCTGGTATGAATGCAGTTGATTTAGGCTCAGCACCTGGCGGTTGGACATATCAACTTGTCCGCCGCGGTATGATGGTTACCGCTATTGACAATGGTCCTATGGCTGAATCTTTAATGGAAACAGGGCAGGTTAAACATAAAATGATGGATGGGTTTAAATATGTACCCATGAAACAAAATGTTTATTGGTTAGTTTGTGACATGATTGAAAAACCACAGCGCGTAGCCAAGCTAATGAGTGAGTGGTTGTTAAACGGTTATTGTAAAGAGGCTATGTTTAATTTGAAACTGCCAATGAAAGGGCGTTATCAACAAGTCACTGATGACTTACAAATGATTAAAGATGCTTTTAATGAACAAAATGAAAAGTATGAATTGTATGCGAAGCATTTGTATTATGATCGTGAAGAAATCACGGTGCATGCAAGACTGATTAAATAACTAACCCATTAATTACGAGTTTCGAAGATACTTTTTGATAGTTTAGTATTTCGAAACTCGATACTTTTATTTCTTTTTATAGTCTTTCTAAAAGTGCTTCAGTAAAATCAGTAGTGCCATGGCTACCACCTAAATCACGAGTGGTACGATCACCGCTAGCAATAACATCAATTAACGCTGTTCTGATTTTTTCTGCTTTATCACTCATTTCTAAATATTCAAGCATTTGTAAAGCGGCTAATATTACTGATGTAGGGTTAGCTAAATTTTTACCTGCAATATCTGGCGCACTGCCATGTACCGCTTCAAAAATAGCGCAATCTTCACCAATATTTGCGCCAGGAGCCATACCTAAACCGCCAACTAAACCAGCACATAAATCTGATAAAATATCACCGAAAAGGTTGGTAGTAACAATAACGTCAAACTGTCCTGGGTTCATTACTAACTGCATACAGCAGTTATCAACTATCATTTCTGTTGATTCAATGTCAGGGTAGCGAGCTGCAACTTCGCGAGCTACTTTTAAAAACAAACCTGATGTTGATTTTAAAATGTTAGCTTTATGAACAGCCGTTACTTTTTTACGTCCTTCTTTACGTGCAGTTTCGTAAGCAAAAACAAGAATCTTTTCAGCGCCTTCGCGAGTAATAATACTTTTGGCTTCGGCTTGTTCGCCATCTTCAGAAACTACCTGACCAATACCTGAATACATCCCTTGAGTGTTTTCACGTACGGTTAAAATATCAATGTTTTCATAGCGAGCTTTAGTACCCTTAAACGAAAGTACAGGGCGTAAATTTGCAAATAATTTAAACTCTTTACGCAGCGTAACATTGATTGAGGTAAAACCTTCGCCAACTGGCGTAGTTAATGGGCCTTTTAATGTAATTTTATTTTTTTCAATTAAATCCATGGTTTTTTGAGGTACTAATTCACCATGGTTTTCAAGCGCTGTTAAGCCTGCATCGGCAAATTCATAGTCAAAATCACAACCCGCTTTGTCTAATACTTTAATCGTTGCTTCTATAATGCTTGGGCCAATGCCATCGCCTGGAATTACTGTTATTGTTTGTTTGCTCATGTATATTTACCTTGTTAAACGCTTGGGAATAAAGACTGAGTTAAGTACTAGCGCAGGTTTTAATGGCGTAGCTGCAATAAATAGTCTTTGTTGCACAAAATACCAATAGAGGCTTGTTTTGTGTTTTTTCATAGGTATTGTTGTTAACGATGCGTTTTATACCATGTAAGCGGGTAGTATGCGAGCATGAATTTTCATTTGATACGTTCTTCAAAAAAATCATTTACTTATTTGTTACGGTTAAGTCGTAGTCTAAACCGCGAATGTTGAATTTCTATTCATCACAACTACCTGTTTTTACCTTTATAGTCGAATATCTTTTAAATTAAAACCTAAAGGAATGTCTTGTTTTAAGGTTAGTAACTTTTTACTTAAACTTATTTGCTCTTTACTTGTCAAAAGCTTTGCTTTTATTTTAGGTTTAATTTCATCACAATTGAGTATTGTGGTTAAGGAGCCGTGTTCATTCAGTAAACTAGCCGCGGTGATTTGACCTATACCCGTAACACCTGGGATTTTATTGGTGGTATCGCCAGTCAATGTCCATAAATCAATGAGCTGTGATGGTTTTATATCAAATTTTTCTTTAACATACTGTTCATCTAAATAACGGCGATTGAAGTAATCATAAACATGAATGTGAGAGCTTAATAGCGATAAAAACCCTTTATCTGTCGATATAATGGTGACATGTTGTCCATGTAATGCCATTTTTGTAGCTAGGGTGGCAATAAGGTCATCAGCTTCATCATCTTCAGATTCTAACGAGTCGACACCTAGTTGCATAAAGGCATCTTGAATGGCAGGTAAATCGTCAGCGAGATGTTGCGGCATTTTTTTACGGCCTTTTTTATAATCACTATACAATTTATAGCGCCAACAGGGCGTGTTACTGTCAAAGATGACTAAAGCATGGCTTGCTTGTTGTATCTCTAATATTTTCGCCACGGCATTAAGACAAGCATTACGAGTATTGTTTAATACTTGTCTTTTTGTGTTATCTGATAGTTCATCATCTAATTGTATTTTATTTTGTATAAAAGGGCGCTCTTGTACAGCATAAATTCTGCGGATTAAATTTAATGCATCAATTAATACCAAATGGGCAGACATCTAAACCTCTTCAACGACTTGGTAACATGGAATGTAGTCACTCCCAGGAAGCTTCATACGTTGTTGATTCACAAAAGATGCGAGTAATTTATCCATTAGAGACATTATTTTTTTATCGCCAGAAATTTGAAAGGGACCATGTTCGCGAATTGCCTTAATACCACCAGATTTGACATTACCTGCAACAATACCTGAAAATACTCGGCGTAAATTGGCAGCGAGCATTGACGTTTCTTGATCATAGTTAATGTTTAATGTTGACATGTTTTTATGTGTTGGCTCAAAAGGGTGTTGGAAATCAGCTTTAATAACCATTGACCAATTAAAATGAAAAGCATCACCTGTTATTTTTCGTTGTCGTAAGGCTTTTTCAACACCTTTTGTCATTACTTGGGCTACTTTCTGGGCATCTTCAATGATTATTTTGTAAAGCTTTTGGGCTTTCTCTCCTAATGTTGCACCAATAAAGGTGTCGATTTCTATGAAATAATCACAGGCACTGCTCGGGCCGGTTAAAATAATAGGAAGAACTTGTTGACTGTTTTTTTTATTCAATAAAATCCCTAAAATATATAGTAGTTCTTCTGCTGTGCCTGCTCCGCCAGGAAAAATAATAATGCCATGTGACATTCTAACAAATGCTTCAAGACGTTTTTCTATGTCTGGCATTATAATTAATTCATTAACAATGGCATTAGGAGGCTCTGCTGTAATAATACTTGGCTCAGTTAAACCTATATAGCGACCTGTTTTATTACGTTGTTTAGCGTGACCAATAGCCGCCCCTTTCATAGGGCCTTTCATTGCGCCAGGTCCGCAACCAGTACAAATATTAAAATCACGCAAACCTAATTGATAACCGACGGCTTTGGTGTATTTGTATTCATTATATTTTATTGAATGCCCACCCCAACAAGTAACTAAACGAGGTTCCGTTTCGGGTAATATTGCGTTGGCATTGCGTAAAATATCAAAGGTTGCATCGGTTAAAGAGTCAGGCTGACAATGTATATTTTGATAGCGATTATGAATAAATAAAATATCGCGTAGTACTGCTGATAAGAGTTCCCTAATTCCTCGAATTATCTTGCCATCGACAAAAGCATGTTCAGGCGGGTTGTGAAGATCAATTTTTACACCGCGTTCACGCCTAAGTACTTCAATTGAAAAGTTTTTATATTGTTGATAAATCATTTCAGCATCATCGGTATGACTGCCTGAATTCAATACCGCTAGAGAACAGTTTCGATAAACGTTATATAATTCGCTGGTAGATGATTTTTGTAGTTGATCAACTTCGGCTTGAGATAGAATATTCATGTTACCAACAGGGTTAAGCTGTGTATGCATAATAAGCTCCTTAGAACGTTGGTTTGGGAATAAGCTACAGATAAACGACTTGATTTTTACCTAGAGCCTTAGCCTTGTACATACCTTCATCTGCCCGTTCAAATGCCATATGGATGTTATCACTTGGCAATATATGAGTTACGCCCATAGATAAGGTAATACTGACTTTATTGTCTTTAAATTTAAAAGGCAGTTTGGCAATATTTTGATTCAACGCATTTAATTCTTTTATTAAAACATGTTTGTTTTTATTGTCGTAAATTAGTACAAACTCTTCACCGCCATAACGGGCAACAAAAACATCATTACCTACTTTCTTTTGTATGGTGTTAGCGATTACTTGTAAGGTTTTGTCGCCAGCTGTATGACCATACGTATCATTAATTTTTTTAAAATTATCAATATCTGCTACAACCAAGGCAAGTTCATAAGGATTATGGTGAAAACGTACCATTGCCTTAGAAAAATAATCATCGAAAGCGGCTCTGTTATTTAACTTTGTTAGTGCATCTTGCATGCTTTTACGCTGCTGCTCTGCCAGTTTTTTTTCAAAGGAAACACTTTGCTTTTCAAGTTTATCAACCTTAGATGCCATATCTTTTAATTGATTCGCTAATACTTGTTGAGACTGTTGCTCAAATGTTGATTTTTGCTCTAAAGTCGCTGAAATAAGTTGTAATTTACTATTGATATCAACTTTTACTTTTTCTAAAGACATGGCATCCTTTACCGATACATTCATATCTTGTATTTGTTTTTGTAGTTTGACATTGATTTGGGTATTAGATTTTTTCGAAATTTGACAAGTAGATAATGTTTTTTTAACGGCATCTTGTACTGTTGCTAAGGTGTCGCTTAGTGAGTTTAAAAAATCTGTTGCACTGTCTCTTTCACTCTTTAATTCAGCAAATATAACATCAAAAATTTCAATGAAATGTTCTAATACCGCATCATTTGAAGCATCTTTAAGTAACTTGTTTTTTAATAGCTGTAGTTTTTTTGTGTGTTGAGCGGGTAAGTGTAATTTACTAAGGCAAGCTGAAATTTTTTCAATAAGGTCAGCATTAAGTTTATTTTCAATTAACGTGTTTTTTTGTAAAGTATGCGTATTATTAATTGTTAATAAATTTTCATTAGACGTATCATTTTTAGTTTTTAAATAGGCATCATAATAACTTAATAATTGATTCATTAACGGTATGTATTGAATTAAGGTATCTTTTGTTGACTCTGTGTCTTTTAGTAGTGTTCGTAATTTACGGCGTAAGTTAGGAGGCAATTTATTAATCTTTTGTAGTTTTGTGCCTGCTAAGTTAAATTGCTCATGCAATTGCGTTATATTTTGTTCATTAGTTACCGCATGACGTTGTAATAACGTTGAGATATGAGTGATTTTTTGTTCTATATCAGAAAATGGTGCTGATGTTGCAAGTAATACTCTTAATTGAGCTAAGCGGTTATCTAACTCTAAATTCAATCCTTTAGAGACATAAGAGAGTTTGCTTATAAACTGAATTAACAAGCTAGATTGTGTTTTAAAATCGTCCTCTAAAGATGCTCTAGACTCTATTGCAGCATTAAGCTTGTTTTTTAGTACAACTATTTGGCTTGCAACAACCGTTTTAGTATTCATATAAAACGTTAATCCTTATGATGATAGTAATCTAGATAATAATCTAAAAGTGATAGTTATATTTTATTATACCTAAAAATTCACCATATTATAAACAAGGTTGGTAGTTAATGTGGAAAATAATGCATCAATTTATCTCTGTTAAACTTTAGTTTTAGTCTTAAATGAAATTGATTACTTTAAATTGTAGCTTTTATAAGCGTATTTTGCCTTGATATTATTTAATTATTATTTAATTATTATTGAGATGGTGATGTTTTCTTTTTTGCTGTAATAAAAGTTTAATTCAAGTGTTTTGATTTGTATCATCATCAATTAAATTCAATATCTTTATATATTATGTATTTTGAAAGAGTATGAGTGCATATAACTAAAAAAGTAAGTTAAGTATATTTTTATCTTTTTGATTTTGTATGTTATTGGCTAAGATAAGTTAATTTACTCTTACTTTGGACTTTAATTATGCGTAGAGAAACCACAGCCATTCATGCAGGCTATACTCCAGAACAGTCAACCAAAGCCGTTGCGGTACCTATTTATCAAACCACAAGTTATGCTTTTGATGACACTCAACATGGTGCTGATCTTTTCGACTTAAAAGTTGAAGGTAACATTTATACTCGCATAGGTAATCCAACTCAAGCTGTTTTAGAGCAGCGTGTTGCTGAGCTTGAAGGCGGTATTGCATCACTCGCGCTTGCATCGGGTATGGCGGCAATAACAGCGGCTATTCAAACCTTAGCCAAAGTAGGCGATAATATTGTTAGCATCAATAAGCTATATGGTGGTACTTATAATTTATTTGCTCATACTTTCCCGCAACAGGGTATTGAGGTTAGGTTTGCTAATCATGATGATTTTTCTACATTAGAAAGCTTAATTGATGAAAATACTAAAGCGGTGTTTTGTGAAACGATTGGAAACCCTTCTGGTAATGTTGCTGATTTAGAAAAAATGGCAGAGATCGCTCATAAACATGGCGTTCCACTAGTGGTTGATAATACGGTTGCCAGTCCTGCTCTTTGTCGTCCCTTTGAGCATGGTGCTGATATTGTTGTGCACTCGTTAACTAAATATATGGGTGGTCACGGTACCTCGGTAGGCGGTATCATTGTTGATTCAGGTAAGTTTCCGTGGGTTGAAAATAAAGAGCGTTTTGCGCAATTAAATCAACCAGATCCTTCTTACCATGGTGTCAGTTATACTGAAACGTTTGGTGCGGCGGCATTTATTGCTAGGGCACGTGTTGTACCATTAAGAAATATGGGCGCAGCTATTTCTCCTATGAATGTATTTTTGATTTTACAAGGAATAGAAACACTGCCACTTAGGATGGAACGCCATTGTTATAATAGTCAACGAGTAGCGCAGTATTTAGATCAACATAGCAATGTTGCTTGGGTGAATTATTCGGGGTTAGAAACGTCAAGTGATTATACCCTAGCGCAAAAATACTTGCCGCAAGGTAGCAGTGGTATTCTCAGCTTTGGTATTAAAGGTGGAGAGCCATCGGGTGCCAAATTTATTGATGCTTTAAATTTAATAGTACGTTTAGTCAATATTGGAGATGCTAAATCACTCGCCTGCCACCCAGCATCAACTACTCATCGTCAACTGAATGATCAAGAATTAGCCAAAGCAGGGGTTAGCAAAGAAATGGTACGCTTATCTATTGGTATAGAGCATATTGACGATATTATTGACGATCTTGAACAAGCCTTAGTTGCCAGCCAAGCCTAGTATCACGGGTATAAAATAATTTTACTGTCTTAATGTTCTAGCAAATGGAGCACTACTTAGATGAGTGCTCCTAAATGGATTAATATCTAAACCACCTCGACGCGTATACCGAGCAAAAACGGTTAATCGCTCTAATTGACAATATTTATTTAAGTCGCAAAAAATTCGCTCAACACATTGTTCATGAAACTCATTATGTTGTCGAAATGAAATTAAATATTTTAATAGTGCAGCATGGTTTATTGGCTTACCTTTGTAGTCAATGAATATGCTAGCCCAATCCGGTTGATTAGTAATCAAGCAATTTGATTTCAATAAATGACTCACTAACTTTTCTTCCACTACCTCTGTCGTATCATCCACTTGTTGGGCATTTGATAATAATTGAGCCGAAAACTGATAGTTATCAATAGAAACATCTTCATTATCAATGCACATTATTGATGCTGTAGCAGGTGTTATTGCTAAAGCAGGGCAGCTTTCGACATCAAATAATTTAACACTTGCAGCAGTCCCTGCAGTAGCGGATAAATCATTAATTAATCGTGCGACAACGGCTTCTTTATTGGCAAATTTACTTTGGTTAAAGCTATTTAAGTACAGCTTAAATGATTTTGATTCTACAATGTTTGGGCTGGTACAGCTAAAGCGAAATTCAGCAACCGCAACGACGGGTTTACCTTTAGCATTCAACCAAGATAATTCATAACCATACCAAACATCTTCACCAGTAAAAGGTAAGTTATCATTTTTCAGTACTAAATCATCTCTATTTAGGCTTCTTGGTACCGCTTGCAGTAATTTTGGGTTATATTCACTGCAATATTGTGTGGCTTTGCCAAGCGTTAGTTTGTCTAATGCTTTTTCATTTTGGTAAGTTGCCATGATTTTTTCTTTTGCCATGTGTCGCTTATATCAGTTTTATTAATTAGGTGAGTTAACGGGCTATTTTAAAGGATTTTTGTACTAGATGACATCATCAAATTCTCTTTGTGCTAATAATAATTTACCTCAAGCGTTGCACCAGTTTGCCAAACTTTATATCAAAAATTATCAACACTGTCATAATCAACTGCCGAAAATAGAGCATGATGTGCAGTGGGTTTCTCCTTGTGAGCAAGGAGGTATTGAAAAAGGCGATACGAAAAAAATAAAGGCTGAAAAAAGCGTTGTGAGTTGGCAACCAGTTGAAATAACAAGTGCCGATGAGCTAAGCTTTGAAAATGTTGAATCAGCATTAGCGTTAACCTTACACCCCGATATTAAAACTTATTTCACCACCATTTACAGTGAGCAGTTGGCAGCCAAAACAGAAGATGGCGATCTATCATTATTATTTGCTTGGAATAAAGATGATTTTCAGCGATTGCAAGAGAATATAATTGGTCATATTTTAATGAAGCGTCGATTAAAACAAGCTGAAACAGTTTTTTTTGCTGTTACTGATGAAGACGATATGATTATTTCAATTGACAACGATACAGGTGCGGTTTGGGTGGAACAAGTCGGTTGTAAACCTCATAAAAAACTGAGTAACTCAATTACCGAGTTTATTACCCAACTAACACCCATAGTATAATGACTGAGGCTTTAATTATTTTTTAATGCTTGGGTTTTGTTGTGCTAATAGTTGATGTATTAATTCTTTTAATTCGACAATTTCTTGCTTTATTTGAGTCAATTCGCTATTCATTATCTTTCTTAATGACTCGGTTTCTACGTTAATAGTATTACTAGCGCTTGAGCCACTATTCACTTCCATTTTTGATTGAGGTAAAACAATATAGCTAGGATCATGTTGCCATGCCTTTAATGTTGAAATGATCGTTGGTAATGGGATGTTTTTTGTCAATTTAGCTTTGATCAAAGCAATCGTAGGCTTTTTACCTTTATTGGCGAGTTGATTAGCTAAAACTAGTATTTCATCGTTAATTGTCATTTAATTAATCCTTTGTAAAACTGACTGAGCCTTAGGATGAGATGTTAATTTACCCAGTATAAACTGTACTTTACTCAACTTTATAGTTGATGAAAATTATAAAATACCTATAAATATTTTAATATAGAAAACTTCTTTTTTATATCTGTCGTGTTATTCAATTTTTTTGTTGGTATTTTATATCTTTGATGGTGTTGGTTACCATCACATACACGGTTAATTATGAAATGGTTTCACAAGCTCTATTTATTCAATTAACTTTTATTCCTCTTCCTCTTCTTCTGTAAATGGTTGTGCTGTTCTAATACCAGGCTTTACTAAAATTTCTAAATAAAAACTTGCTAATTCATGCTGTGCTGCATCGTCGATACTTTTGTTAAGAGCCGAAACATGGATGGTTTCAGCCGTATCTTCACTGTGTCCATACTTACAATCAAAATCCCAGTAATCTACATCTACAGGAAGTTTTTTCTTTCTTTCTCTTTTAAGATACTTTTTTACATCGTGTTTAATTGAATCAATAAGTCGCGGGGTTTTTATTTTCTCATGGGTTAAAGAGAATGTTTTTTTCATGATGAAATGCCTATGTTATACAGATAATAACGCTAGTTTATCATAACGATATGAGTGAGAAATATATTTCTTAACAAAAATATTTGCTAGCGCAAATATTTAAAGGTTTAATGATAAAATTTTCATTATGTTTTATTAAGCCAACTTAAATGCAGTTTTAAATAAATTGACTATATTTTTTTTACAACAATGACATCAACTTGGTGTTTGTTATTTTGTTGTGAAATAACTACGCGTATATCATAATTTTTTTGCTGAAATTTCAATGTTAAACGATCTCGCTTTCTTTCCTGCGATAATGCTTTACCATATTGTTGTTGATAAAAATTAATTATTTGCGCTTCTTTTGAGGTGGTAAAGTAATTTAAAACAGCAGGTACATCATCCGTAAATTCAGCGAAAACTTGGGCGTTTTCTATCATAGGAATTGAAACTATATCTTTTTGGTTATCTACTAAAGCAAATACATTGGCACTAAAGGTAAATGCTGCTGCATTTAATAGTAATAATTTATTTATATTTTTCATTTTTATTCTCATTGCATTAGCCTAATGATTTATATTAATTTCTGTAAATATATATGATTTTTATTTGTGATACGACATTCATTCAATGTGATAACAAATTGTCACGGTAGTGATCAACCCATAAAGCAGTAGCTCCGCAAATAGAAACGGGCATTACTATTAAGTTTACAATCGGTATCATAGAAAATATTGCAACACTTATACCAAAACTATAACTCAAACGTTTATTATTTTTTAGTTGTTGTTTCATCACATGAAATGGAATTTTATGATTATCAAAGGCATAATCTTTGTATTGTATTGCCATCATCCAAGCGACAAATAAAAACCAGAATATTTGCCCAATGACAGGTAATATCCACAGTAGAATGAAAAAACCGATAGCACGGGGTAAGTAGTACATCAGTTTTTTCCATTCGCGCGTTAATGTTCTTGGAGTATCTTTCACAACATCAAACATATTTCCATTTGGGATTGTTTTTCCTAACAAAATATTTTCTATTTTCTCAGACAGTAAGCCGTTAAAGGGAGCGGCTAACCAGTTAGCCGCGGTACTAAAAATAAAAGAGAAAACAACTAAAATAGTAATGACAGCTAAGGGCCATAAAAAACCACTTAACCATGATAACCAATCGGGTAGCCAGCTCAGTAAAGTATTTATGTACTGTTTAAGTTCAATGTACATAAAATAAAACGCGACACTAAATAACAATAAGTTAATAAACAATGGAATAAAAACAAAGCGGCGAATACCTTTTAAGTGGATTAATTCAAACCCCTTGAAAAAATAACCTACCCCGCTATTAGCGTAAGTTGAACTATTTTGTTGTGTTTTTTTAGGAGTATATGTCATGAATGGCTAGTGTGTTAACCCGTTGATATTTCTTACTTGAGTATAAACTTTGTTTAATCGTAATTACAGCACTAACTTGTTACAAAAAGCCATTGTTTCTGTTAGAGTTGTAAATTACTCAAGCTACTTCAAAGTGTGATTTTTAGTATGTCTGAGTGACTCATGATCAAGATGCCTATGTAATTACTGGTTGTTACCTTAATTATATACGTAACAAAGAGAGTGGTTTACTCAGACATCCCCGTAGGGCTGGTTTAGAATCGTTTTATGCAGCGTTATTGATTAGGCAAGGGAATACCATTTTCTTCCCAATGCCTTGCCTAAAACGTCTCTAATTCCAACTAAATCCTGCATCTTGAGGTAGCTTTGAAATATATAAAACTCTCAACTTTCTCAGAAAAAAGTGACAATACAGGCATAAAAATGGAAGATAATTTTAGAAACGCATTAATTATTCTTAGTGGCGTAGTTATTGCCGCTATATTTATTCATGGTTTATGGACCATTCGAAAGCAAAAAAATCCTTACAAGCTTAAAGCGAGTAAAAAATTGGTTAAGCCACTATCAAGAGATTTTGATAGAAAAGGTTTTGATCAAGATGGTGTTGGAAAAATAAAAGTATTAAAACCAGTTGATGGATCTGACGTTATAGGTGACGGAAATTTAGCACAAAGAATGAGTTTGAGAGAAATTAGCCATTTAGACGATGAACAACGTGATGATTCATGCAGTGAATTATCTTTACAAAAAAGTTTGCAAGAAAAAGTAAATGTTCATGTACTCAATACTTCAATGGATACTAATGAAATAATAAACGAAGAAAGCCAGGAGGAAGAAATAAAATTAGCTCCTATTTATCAACAGCCAGTTACTCAAGCAAAACCAGCCTCTAACAAAGTAACGTGTAACCAAATTGCATCTAAAGAAATAAGAAAAGAATCGACATCACCGGTTCAGATTGATGACATTGATAGCACTTCACCTCAACCCTCATCAGCACAAAATGCGCTAAAGCATAACCCAATTGAGCCTCAAATTATCATGTTAAGTGTTGTTATGCCAGCTAACCAGTTAATGTCAGGCGCAGTGCTTTTACCCACCTTATTAACGCTAGGTTTAAAGTTTGGTGAAATGAATATATTTCATCGTCATCAAGACAATGCGGGTAATGGTGCAGTGACTTTTAGTTTAGCTAATATGCTAAACCCAGGTTCATTTGATTTAGAGACAATGGAAACTTTTGCTACCCAAGGGGTTAGTTTATTCATGACCCTACCTAACGCGGGTGAACCTTTTGCAGCCTTTGAGCAAATGTTAGCAGCAGCTAAGCAATTAGCGCAGGAGTTTAATGCACAATTGTTAGATGACAAACGTAATGTAATGACCAAGCAAACAGAACAACACTATATTGGTAAAATACGGGCATTTGACCGTCAGCACCACCTTGCCAGTGCTTAAATAGCAAATTAATTAGTACGTCAATTTCAGAAATACATTCTTATAAGTGCTTATCTAAAAGTACAGAGTTCAAATTA
>JQIA01000429.1_pt1 | contig 20992 bp, 20 predicted proteins | sample 811431 | NCBI WGS metagenome assembly JQIA01 (sample SAMN02998118, study PRJNA258478) | marine sediment metagenome | biome: marine; feature: seafloor; material: sediment; isolation source: oil-polluted sediment collected from 3 locations (0.5 km, 0.7 km and 0.9 km)... | place: USA: Gulf of Mexico ...
TTTCAACTGTTTGGAACAAAACAGTTGATTCATTTGAACAACATATAGAAGATACTTTAATTGCTGGTGACGGACTCTGCGATGAAGAAGTTGTTAAAATGGTTGTTGAAGCTGCGCCTGCTCGTTTACAAGAGCTCATAGAATGGGGCACTAATTTTGACAAAAAGAAAAACGGGAGTTATTCCTTAGGTAGAGAAGGTGGACACTCTCAAGATAGGATTTTACATCATAAAGATATAACCGGTGCTGAAATTGAAAGGGCACTTATAGCGCAAGTTGAAAAAGCTGAAAATATAGACTTTTTAACATATCACTATGCAATTGATTTAATTACTGAACACCAAGTTAAAAAGAAGCGCACCAAAAGAAAAGAGAAAATTACTTGTTTTGGCGCTTATGTTCTCGATACACATAAAAGCATTGTAAAAACTTATGCTGCTAAGGTAACCATGTTAGCCACTGGAGGAAACGGACAAGTATACAGCACCACTACAAATCCTGTTATTGCTACAGGTGATGGGATTGCGATGGCTTATAGAGCAAAAGCCGAAATTTCTGAAGTTGAATTTATTCAATTTCACCCAACTGCCCTGTTCAACCCAGGTGAATATCCAGCTTTTTTAATTTCAGAAGCTGTGCGTGGTGAAGGAGCCATCTTAAGAGATTTTTACGGAAATCGGTTTATGCATAAATACGATAAAAGAGAAGAATTAGCCTCTCGTGATATTGTTGCAAGAGCTATTGACAATGAGCTTAAAAAAAGTGGTACTCCACATGTTTATTTAGATTGTACACATCTAAATTATCAAGAATTTAAAAAGCATTTTCCAAATATTACTGAAAAATGTTTAAGCCTAGGTGTAGATGTTCGTAAAGATTGTATTCCTGTTTCTCCTGCCCAACATTATATTTGTGGAGGTGTAAATATTAATAAAAAAGCAAAAACATCACTTAAAAATTTATACGCCTGTGGTGAAGTCACTAAATCTGGACTTCATGGAGCCAACAGATTGGCCTCAAATTCACTACTTGAAGGGATTATTTTTTCACACAATGCCTTAATCAACTTGACAAAAAGATATCCTAAAATTAAAATGCCTGTGAATGTTCCTGAATGGAATGATAGTGGTGTTGTAAAAAACATGGAGAAAATTTTAATTACTCATGATAGAAATGAGGTAAAAACTATTATGAGCAACTATGTTGGTATTGTTCGTTCGAATGAACGGTTATTACGTGCTGAAAAAAGACTTCGTGTTTTATATGAAGATAACAAACGATTGTATGATTATTCAGAGCTCTCTGTTGATTTGTGTGAATTACGTAATTTAATAACTACTGCTTATTTAATCACCCAATTTTCAAAAGACAGAAAAGAAAACAGTGGTGGTTTTTATAATGCAGACCTACAAAAAAAGGAGCTTTAAAAGCTCCTTTTTTATTATTAATTTTTAAGATATTACCAAATTCGAACTCTATCTTCTGGATTTAAATACATATCATCACCTTCAACAATACTGAATGCATCATAAAATGCATCCACATTTTGTAATGGCATAAAAGCTCTATACATACCTGGTGCATGCACATTGGTTTTAATTAAATTTTTCATAGCCTCATCTCTCATTTTAGTTCTCCAAATTGTTCCCCAAGACATATAAAAACGTTGTTCTGCCGTAAACCCATCAATATCATCAGGTCTTCCATTCTTTTCGAAGAAAATCTGTAATCCATCATATGCTGAATTGATACCACCTAGATCACCTATATTTTCACCTAATGTAAATTCTCCATTTAAATGAATACCTTCCAATGCTTCAACTGCGCTATATTGTTCAACTAATTTCTTTCCTAATGCTGCAAATTGCTCAGAATCTTCTTCGGTCCACCAGTTCTTTAAATTACCATCAGCATCAAATCTAGACCCCTGATCATCAAAGCAATGTGAAATCTCATGACCAATTACGGCTCCAATTCCCCCATAATTTACAGCTTCATCTGCTTGATAATTGTAAAAAGGTGGTTGTAAGATTGCCGCTGGAAAAACGATTTCATTATTAACTGGATTGAAATAAGCATTCACAATTTGTGGTGCCATTCCCCATTCAGTTCTATCAACTTCTTTCCCTAGTTTATCAATATTCTTTTCAAAATTCCATTTTGTAATATTTATAGAATTTTGAAAATAAGAACCCCCATCTTCTATTCCTTTAACATTAAGTGCTGAATAATCTTTCCATTTATCTGGATAGGCTATTTTAACAGTCATTTTATTAAGTTTCTCAATAGCTTTTAATTTTGTCTCTGCACTCATCCATTCTAAAGCATTGATTCTTTTTTCCATTCCAAGCATTACATTTGCAATCATCTGTTCTGCTTTTTCTTTTGCTTCAGGCGGAAACTTTTTGTCTACATATAATTTTCCTAATGCTTCTCCAATAGCTCCATTTAAATTTGCCAAAGCTCTTTCATCTCTTGGTCTTTGTTGTTTTGCACCTCGCATAACTTTACTATAAAACTCCCAGTTTGCAACTTCAAGCTCGCTATTTAAAAGTCCCGCAGCTCTATCTATGGCTGTCCAACGTAAATACAATTTAATATCTTCCATTGAACTAGTGGTAAGAATTTTATCAACAGCCATCATATAATTAGGTTGCATTACAATTACTCTATCCAATGCATCTATTCCTAAGCCCTTGAAATAATTATTCCATTTGATTGATGGAGTTAAACTTGAAAGCTCTTCTATTGTTTTAGGATTGTAAAGTTTTCTGGTATCTCTAGATTCTTCTTTTGTAAATCTTGGCTCAGCTAAATCATGTTCATATTGAAATACTCTATTCGCATTTGCGTTTGCAACTTCTTCTGAATCTCCAAAAAACTGAAGCATTCTAGATATATGAGCAATGTATTTTTTACGTTTTTCTTTCGTGTCATCATCTTGATCAAGGTAGTAATCACGAGATAACCCAAGACCTGCAGGTGTTACATATCCCGCATTAATTTTACTATCCTTTAAATCGTTAAAAACAGCAAAATTGAAATAACCAGCACCTCCATAAGGAGCCATTTCCGTAAGAAAATTTTGCAAATCCTTTAGATTATTTAAAGCATCTATTTTTGCTAAGAATGGTTTAATTGGATCTAAACCCTGTTGATCTCTAGCAACAGTATCCATGATAGATTCAAAGAAATTTACTGCTTTTTGCTGATCTGATTCTAATGTTAAATTCCCTTCTGCGTCTTTTAACATTGGAAAAGAACCTTCTTCAATTGCCTCACTTAAAATTGAAAGTACATCTGCATCTGTTCTTTTTCTAAGCTCGTTAAAACTCCCCCATGAAGTTCTGTCTGCAGGTATTTCTGTTTTGTCTAACCAAGTACCATTTACATATCGAAAGAAATCATCATTTGGACGAACAGTGTTGTCCATATTTTCAACAATAATTCCTGGAATTTTTTCTTCTTCTTGTTGATCACTTTTACAAGAAACTGCAAAAGTCATTAAACCTACTAAAGAAAAAAGTGTTAATTTTTTTAAAGTAATTTTCATGATAAAATTGATGTTTGTTAAGTTTATTTTTAGATACCTATAAAATAACAATATTTTCGGTTGTGTTTTCCTTAAAATAATGTTAAGGTTTGCTATTCAAAATTTTAGAAATATTGGGTTTGAAATAGTTAGGCCCTTTCATAACCTTCCCATCTTCTCTATATATTGGATTGCCATCAGCTCCTAATTTACTCATATTACTATGTTGAATTTCATTAAAAACAGCTTCTATTTTATATTGCATTCCGTGCTCTAAAATGGTACCGCATAAAATATAAAGCATATCACCTAAAGCATCAGCTACCTCAACAAGATCGTTCTCTTTGGCAGCTTCTAGGTATTCTTCATTTTCTTCAACCATTAAATCGAATCGTAATTTTAATGTGCCTTCTGATAATTTCGCAACAGGTTTATGTTGAATTCCAAGTCCGAACGCTTCATGAAATTCTTGTACAGCAGTTAATTTATTTTTCATTTTAATAGTAAGTTTATGTCATTTTAAATTTAAGAAAACTTATAAAGTAAAAATGAAGGAACTATTTTTAGAACAAGTGCTACAAGTCCCCAACGTTTTGTGATATAAGCTTTTTTCTTCTTCTTTTTTATAGCAGTATAAATTTGTTTTGTTGCTTTTTCTAAGGAAGCCATCCAAAAAGTATCTCCAATTGCCATAGCGGTATCAATAAATCCTGGTTGAATATCTGTTACATAAATAGCGGCTTTACTTCTCTTCCCTTTCATCCAAAGTGATTCCAAATAATTTGCCTGAAATGCTTTTGAAGCAAAATATGCCGGAACATGTCTATTACCTCGAATGGATGCTATTGAAGATATGCCTACTAAATGACCAAACCCTTGCGCTCTAAAGAGGCGATATGCCAAACCATAAATTTTAGTTGCAGCAATAATATTGGTTTCTAGAGTTGGTAATTCCTTTTCCCATTCCAATTTGTAGTTTGGATCCCCAACACCCGAACTATAAACAACTAAATCAATTGTTTTTAATTCATCTTTAACTTCATTGAATAGTGTTTCACAAGAACCTAAATCTGTTACATCATGTACTTTAACTATATAGTTGTCAGGATTTGTTTCTTTAATTTCTTCCAATAGGCTGGATCTTCTTCCAGTTATAACTACTTTATAACCATCTTCAACTAATAATTTTGCCAGTTCTTTTCCAATTCCTGAAGTTGCTCCAATAATTAATGCTCGTTTCATACCTAAAATTTATGTATTTTTGATGTTAAATATACACATAAAATATGTTTAGCAAAGGACAACTAATTTTTGCCGGTTTATTTATTATTGCATTTACCTTATTAATGATTTGGAGTTATAGAAAAGACCTTAAAATTCATAAAAAATATTATAAAAACACCTTTATAATTATAATTGCAGTTTTCTTAATTATTGCGATTTTTACGCTCATCACCTTTTCAATGCATTAAAAAGGTTTTTAATAAATTAATTCTCTCTTAGATCTTTAAAACTATACTTCAGTATATCGAAAACACTCTGTTACATGGTCGTTTACCATCCCCGTAGCCTGCATATGAGCATAAATCACTGTTGAACCAACAAACTTAAATCCACGCTTTTTAAGATCTTTTGAAAGCAATTCTGAAAGTGTTGTTGTAGCTGGAATCTCACTTAAATCTTTCCACTTATTAAGTATCGGTTTTTGCTTGGTGAAGTTCCAAATATAGGTTGAAAAAGAGCCAAATTCTTGTTGAATTTTCATAAAAGAAACTGCGTTAGAAATAGTTGCTCTTATTTTCAATTTATTTCGAATAATGCCTGCGTCTTGAATTAATTCTTCAAACTTTGCTTCGTTGTAGTTTGCTATTTTTATGTAATCAAAATTATCAAATGCTTTTCTGAAGTTTTCTCGTTTTTTTAAAACAGTTATCCAACTCAAACCAGCCTGAAATGTTTCTAAAATTAGAAATTCAAATAATTTAGCATCGTCATATACAGGAACTCCCCATTCTTCGTCATGATATTTTACATAAAGAGGGTCATTCCCACACCAAGAACATCTTTGTTTATTCATCATAATTTTATTTAATAGCCAGCTGCTTGACCGTCTTTTCTAGATTCAGAAGCTCCAAAATACACGCCATTTTCAGCATCGTACATAATTGCCTGATAACCTCCAAAATAACCACCATAACCAACCTTATGGCCTTTTGAAATCAGCTTCTTAATGACTTCAAATGTAAATCCGCTTTCCAATTTAATTTCACCTCTATCAATAACCATTTCACCTGTTGGTGATGAAGACCCTGTATGCTCAATTCTTGGTGCATCACCAGCTTCTTGTAAATTCATACCGAAATCAATTAAATTCATTACAATTTGTACATGTCCTTGAGGTTGAAAATCTCCACCCATTACACCGAAGCTTACAAATGGCTTTCCTTCTTTTGTAATAAATGCAGGAATAATGGTATGAAATGGTCTCTTTTTTGGTTCGTATGTATTAAATTTCCCTTCTTCCAATGTAAACAGTTCTCCCCTATCTTGTAACATAAATCCTAGTTTAGGTGGCACCATTCCTGAACCCATACCTCTGTAATTACTTTGAATTAGGGAGATCATATTTCCTTCTTTATCAGCGACCGTTAAATATATAGTTTCACCTGCACTTATTTCTCCAGCGGCATATTTTCCTGCTCTATTTTTTATAAGTTCTTTCCGTTGTTTTGCATATTCTTTAGAAAGCAATTCTTCAACAGGAACTTTTGCAAAATCCATATCTGCGTAATACTTGGCTCTATCTTCAAAGGCCAATTTTTTAGCTTCTGTAACAATGTGAATATGCTCTGCAGAACCAAATTCTATATTAGAAAAGTCATACGTTTCAATAATATTTAACATTTGTAGTGCTGCAATTCCTTGTCCGTTTGGAGGTAATTCCCACACCTCAAAACCTCTATAATTTACTGATACAGGTTCAACCCATTCAGACTTATGTGTTGCAAAATCATTATACGATAAAAAGCCACCCTGTTCTTTGATGAAATTTGTAATTATTTTGGTCATTTCGCCTTTATAAAATGCTTCTCTACCTCCTTTGGCTATCTTAGAATAGGTAGTTGCTAAATAAGGGTTTTTAAAAATTGTTCCTTTTGTAGGCACTTTACCATTTACCATATAAGTATCTAACACATTGGGAAATTTTGAACCTAAATAAGGTACTGAACGTCCTAAATAATACCCTATTAACTCTGTTACAGGAAACCCTTCATTTGCATATTTAATAGCTGGAGCTAAAACTTTATCCATTGATAACTTACCAAATTTAGAATGTAATTCAAACCAACCATCAACACATCCTGGAACACTCACTGGTAAAGGACCTAACGCAGGTATTTTTGTATAATTATTATCTTTAAAGTATTGCAATGTTAAATTTTCAGGTGATCTTCCGCTAGCATTTAATCCATATAATTTTTGTGATTTAGCGTCCCAAACGATGGCAAACAAATCACCGCCAATACCACTTCCTGTTGGTTCCATTAGACCAAGTGCCGCATTTGCAGCAATAGCAGCATCAATTGCAGAACCTCCTTGTTTCAAAATATCTAACCCTATTTGAGTTGCTAATGGATGGCTTGTTGCTACCATTCCATGTTTTGCTATTACTTCAGATCTTGTTACAAAATTTGCTCCTGTTAATCTGTCTTGCGAATAGCTTTGAGTGATAATTAAGGCTAATAATACGAGTAGAAGTTGTTTCATTTATTGTACTTTTTATGGGTTATCTACAAAAATAATGTAAATATCTAAAGAATCACACCATAAATTAATAAATTTGGAATACAATTTGTGGCATTATAATAAATCACAATTATGAAAACTTTAGTAACATCTTTGTTAATTTTACTGGTTCTAATTAGCTGTAATTCAACTATAAAAACAGTCTCGGTTAACAACAACACAGAAGGAGTAGTTAGAATTGCAAATGATAGCTTAGAATATGAAATAATTATAATTGATGTAGGATTTGAATCATATTTACACACTATTGCCAAACCTGCAAGTTTCTATTCTCAAAGTTATTATGAAATAAAAAATCGATTTTATGTAATTGAATGGAATATTAGAGCTCATAATCCATTAAGATACAATAGCTCTATTTATGAAAACGTTATAGATTATGATCCAAATACTGATTATGGTCTAGATGTAAACTATAAATTGTATAATTATTTTGAGTTTGTAAAGCACAAATACAAAGAACGATTTTAATTTATTTTTTTTCGGAACTTAAGCTAAATCGCAACACAAGGTATCCTAAAATTCCTGCAACTAGGGATCCAATAATAACACCCATTTTTGATGCTACTATAAAGTTTTCTGAAGTGTATGCTAAATTAACTATGAATAGTGACATCGTGAATCCAAGTCCTCCTAATAAACTTACACCTACTAATTGCTTGTAATTAACACCTTCAGGTAAATCTGCCCATTTCAATTTTATTCCAATAACAGACAGTACTATAATTCCAATTGTATTTCCTAAAACTAAAGCTACAGCAATGTTAACAGTAATATGACTTGTATTTGTTAATCCATCAAAACTCAAAATTACTCCTGCATTTGCCAATGCAAAAATTGGCATAATTATATAGGACACCCAACCGTGTAATGCATGTTCCAAATGTTGAAGTGGTGAATGTACATGTTTAGTGACACTCTCTATTGAATCAACTGCCTGTAGTTGCTTCTTACTCATAAGCTTACATTCGTGCGATTGCTCCTTTTTGAAAAAATTAAGTTGAGCTGTTACAACTTTAAAATACTCTCTTAGATCTACTTTTCGCTTAATAGGAATTGTAAACGCCATTAAAATTCCTGCAATGGTTGGATGAATACCAGATTTTAAGAATAACAGCCAAACTACAAATCCCATCATAAAATAAAAGTACTTGGAATATATTTCTTTATAACTTAAAAAAGCTAACCCACTTAAAATTAGCATCGCATATGCTATTAAATCCCACTGGATATTTGCACTATAAAAAATTGCAATAACCAATACTGCACCAATATCATCAACAATGGCAAAAGCTGTTAAAAATATTTTCAACCCTAATGGTACTCGGTTTCCTAAAAGTTTTAAGATTCCTAGTGTAAAAGCAATATCTGTTGCCATAGGAATTCCCCAACCTTCAGCTCCAATCTCCCCTTTATTTAGTACTAAAAAAATCAGTACTGGAAATACCATTCCACCAATAGCGGCGAAAATAGGCAGCGATGCTTTTCGAATTGTCCTTAATTCTCCAACTAATACCTCTCGCTTCACTTCTAACCCAATAACAAAAAAGAAAATAGCCATCAACCCATCATTAATCCATAGAATTAATGGTTTTGATAAGTGAAAAGCTGTATCTGCAAAACCTACTGTAAATTCATGATGCCATAGTGCTTCATAAATATACCCATAAGATGAATTTGCCCAAATTACCGCTAAAATTGAAAAAGCAAAAAGCAAAAAACTTGATGTTGTTTCTAATTTTATAAATGTTTTTAAAGAGTTACTTATTCGTTTCATTTGATTCTTGTTAGTATGGCAAAAATATACAATATTTTAATAACCAAAAAAGCCTCCCAATTGGGAGGCTTTTTTATGTATTTATAACTTTACTTATAGTTGAGGCCCTGCTGCAACTAAAGCTTTTCCTTCTTCATTGTCTGTATATTGCTCAAAGTTATTGACAAACATTTTTGCTAATTTATCAGCCTTATCATTCCACACTGTAACATCTGCATACGTATCTCTAGGATCTAAAATTTCAGTAGCAACTCCTGTTAATTCAGTAGGGATTTCTAAGTTAAAAATTTCTAGATTTTTAGTTGGAGCTTTATCAATAGAGCCATCTAAGATTGCTGTGATAATTCCTCTAGTATCCTTAATTGAAATACGTTTTCCTGTACCGTTCCAACCAGTATTTACTAAATAAGCTTCAGCACCATGCTGTTTCATTTTTTTCACTAACTCTTGGCCATATTTTGTTGGGTGCAATGAAAGAAAAGCACCACCAAAACAAGCTGAGAATGTTGGAGTTGGTTCTGTAATTCCTCTTTCTGTACCTGCTAATTTAGCTGTGAAACCAGATAAGAAATGATATTGTGTTTGCTCAGGAGTTAATTTAGCTACTGGAGGTAAAACACCAAATGCATCTGCTGTTAAGAAAATTACTTTTTTAGCGTGTCCAGCTTTAGAAACTGGAGCAACAATATTGTCAATATGGTTAATTGGATAAGAAACACGTGTATTTTGTGTAACAGACCCATCACTAAAATCAATATTACCATCTTTATCAACTGTCACATTTTCTAGCAATGCATTTTTTCTGATTGCTGCAAAAATTTCTGGTTCTGCCTCTTTATCTAAGTTAATTGTTTTTGCATAACACCCACCTTCAAAGTTAAAAATACCTTCATCATCCCAACCATGTTCATCATCACCTATTAACTGGCGATTTGGGTCTGTAGATAAAGTGGTTTTTCCAGTTCCAGATAATCCAAAGAAAATTGCGGTATCACCATCTTCTCCAACATTTGCAGAACAGTGCATTGCAGCCATTCCATTTAATGGAAGATAATAATTCATCATGGCAAACATTCCTTTTTTCATTTCTCCACCGTACCAAGATCCTCCAATTACTTGCATTTTTTCACTTAAATTAAATACCGTAAATACTTCAGAATTTAATCCTTGTTTTTCCCATTTTGTATTGGTTGTTTTTGAACCATTTAACACTACAAAATCTGGTTTTCCATAGCTTTCTAATTCTTCTTTTGAAGGGCGTATAAACATATTTTTAACAAAATGTGCTTGCCAAGCTACTTCAACAATAAAACGTACTTTCAAACGAGTATCTTCATTGGCGCCACAAAATGTATCAACAACAAATAACTCTTTATTTGATAATTCTTCTACTACCGTTTGTTTCAACTCATTCCAAACTTCTTGTGAAATTGGCTTATTATCATTTTTTGCTTTTTCTGAAGTCCACCATATAGTATCTTCAGTGACTGCATCTTTTACAATATATTTATCTTTTGGAGAGCGACCTGTAAATTTACCTGTCATTACATTAACAGCTCCTAGTTCTGTTAAATATCCTTTTTCAAATCCTTCTAAAGACTCATCTAATTCATAGTCGTATAAGCTATCATATGATGGGTTGTAAATTATTTTTTGAACATCTTTAATCCCTAATTCGCTTAACGATTCTTGAATTGATTTTTGTAATGTTTCCATACTAGTAATTGTATATTAAATATCTCTATTATTTATTTTTCTATTTATTTTCCTTCAACAAATTTACGGATAAATAGAACTTATTAATACTGACATATATCATTAAATTTGAACTATTTACTAAAACGTTTTCCACTGTACCTATTCTTCCCTTCCAACCTTTTACTTAGGAATCTCCAATTTGCACATTTTAACGAAATCGTTTTCGCTTTTCATCAAAAAAAATCTTTTTATTTCAATGAAATATTTAGCAAAAGTATATTTTATTGTTTAAGTCAACAAACATTTCGTCATTAATTGTTAGATTGAATTCATTATTCTTTTTTAAGAAATGATAGTGTCATTTTTAACCACCCTACAATAAAAAATAACCCTCCAAGAGGTGTTACAAACCAAATATCCTTTGCACTTACACCTAATGAAATCGCATAAATTGAACCTGAAAAAAATAGTATGCCACTAAAAAATAAGTAGCTAATTGTATTGCGTGTTTTACTATTAAACGTTGCATATGTATTTACAAATAGCAACACTAATACGTGATACATTTGATAACGAACTGCTGTTTCAAAACTTTTTATTTCACTTATACTTAACACTTCTTTAAGTGCATGGGCTCCAAAAGCTCCTAATATTATTGTTATTGCACCTAAAACGGAAGTAATTGCTAAATTTTTATTCATAATTATATTTTTTTAGAGTTGCAAAGTAAAACTAATCTAAATTACTTCCATAATATTTTATATATTTAAGTAAAAATAGAAGATTATGGAAAATAATTCAGAAACATTAGTTACAGTTTTAACAGTAAGTCTCATTCATGAAATTCATATTGCAAAAACGCTTTTAGCAAGTCATGGAATTCATAGTTTTATTTTTGATGAAAACATTGCTACAACCATTGGAACTGCTTTTGTTGAAGGTTACAAACTTAAGGTGAATACTTTAGATTTTAAAAAAGCAATTGAAATTCTGTCTAAATTAAATACCGATAATAATTAACATCATTAACTAACAATTCTTGCCATTAAATTTGTAATTTCGTGACCTTAGTTAATTTTTAAAAATACAAAAATGAGAAAAATTTTGTTAATTGGTGCTGGTCAATCATCGTCATCTTTAATAACTTATTTACTTCAAAAATCATATTCAGAAAACTTACATATTACTATTGCAGATGTTTCTTTAGAAAATGCAAAAAGCAAAATTCAAAATCATGAAAATGGCACTGCCATAGTTCTTGACATTTTTAACGAACCTGAAAGAATAGCAGCAATTCAAAATGCTGATATTGTTATTTCTATGCTTCCTGCTCATTTACACATAAGTGTTGCTAAAGATTGTTTGAAATTTGGTAAAAATATGGTGACAGCCTCTTACATTTCTGAAGGAATGAAAGAACTTAATGAAGAAGCCGTTCAAAAGAATTTAATTTTTATGAACGAAATTGGTTTAGACCCTGGAATAGACCATATGAGTGCTATGAAAGTTATTGATTCCATTAGAGACAAAGGTGGTAAAATGTTGCTTTTTGAGTCGTTTACTGGTGGATTAGTTGCTCCTGAGAGTGATGATAATTTATGGAATTATAAATTTACTTGGAATCCAAGAAACGTTGTTTTAGCTGGCCAAGGTGGCGCTGCTAAATTTTTGCAAGAAGGAAAATATAAATACATTCCGTATCACAAATTATTTAGACGTACAGAAATTTTAAATATTGAAGGATATGGAAAATTTGAAGGGTATGCAAATAGAGATTCCCTAAAATATAAAAGTGTCTATGGCTTGAATGATATTTTAACTTTGTACAGAGGAACCATTAGACGTGTTGGCTATTCAAGAGCTTGGAATATTTTTGTGCAATTAGGAATGACAGATGACAGCTATACCATTGAAGATTCTGAAAATATGACTTATCGCGATTTTACCAATTCGTTTTTAGCATACAACCCGAATGATTCTGTAGAGTTAAAATTACGTCATTGTTTAAAAATTGATCAGGATGATATTATTTGGGAGAAACTACTTGAATTAGATATTTTTAGTTCCTCAAAAAAAGTAATGCTGAAAAATGCTACTCCTGCACAAATTCTTGAAAAAATATTAAAAGATAGCTGGACATTAAAAGATGATGATAAAGATATGATTGTGATGAAACATCTTTTTGGATATGAACTGAATGGTAAAAAACATCAAATTGAAAGTAGTATGGTTTGCATTGGAGACAATCAAATATACACGGCAATGGCAAAAACTGTTGGTTTACCTGTAGCAATTGCAACTTTAAAAATCTTAAATGGAGAAATCAAAACTCCTGGGGTTCAAATTCCAATTAGCAAAGAAGTTTACACACCTATATTAAAAGAACTAGAAGAAAACGGAATAATTTTTAAAGAGAAAAACCTTCCATATTTAGGTTATAACCCAGAACATATTAGTGCCTAGTTAGCTTAGACAAATTAACTAATAAAATAAGTTTTGTTATATTCGAGCACTAACTAAACTTATTTTATTAGAATTTATGAATTCTACTTCTGGAATTATCCTCGCTATATCCTTAATTATCATCATGTTTGGTATGGGTCTTTCTCTTACCTTAACTGATTTTAAACGTATATTAATATACCCTAAAGCTATTTTTATAGGACTTACCAGTCAACTAATTATTTTACCTCTTATAGGTTATTTAATAGCCCTTGGACTAAATTTATCGCCAACAGTAGCTATAGGAATTATGCTTTTAGCAGCCTGCCCAGGTGGTGCTACATCAAATATGCTTACTCATTTAGCAAAAGGAGATTTAGCTTTATCTGTTTCATTAACTGCAATTGCAAGCATATTATCAATTTTTACTATTCCTTTAATCGTTCAGTTTGCACTTTCTGAATTTTCAAGTCATAGTCAGATAATTGAACTAGATACTTTTACAATGATGAAGCAATTATTTGTAATTGTGATTTTCCCCGTAGGTATAGGAATGATTATTAAACGAATATTTCCAAATTTTGCAATAAAAATGGACAAGCCTATAAAAATAGCGTCTTCAGTTATTTTTGTGCTTGTTATTATTGGAGTTATTTATAGTATAAGAGATGTTTTTATGAGTTATTTAGGTGAAGCAGGAACTCCCTCTTTAATGCTTAATATTATAACGATGAGTATAGGGTTTTCATTAGCAGTACTTTTTAAACTTTCTAAACCTCAAGCAATTAGTATTTCTATTGAAACAGGGATTCAAAATGGAACATTAGCAATTACCATAGCAACCATTAGCTTAAATAATGCTGAATACGCTATTGCACCAAGTATTTATGGCTTACTTATGTTTGCCACAAGTGCTCTTATTATTATTTTTAGAAAATCGCTTGGTGTTAAGTAAATTGCTACATTTTTAAATAAAAATCTTGTACCAATTCTATATAGTCCTGTGTATATTTATGGCGTTCAATTTCAATAACTAACGCTGTTTTCTTTATTGGTTTCTCAACAAATGAGAACTGTAATAAACTTCTTTTAATTGGTGAAGTTTCAGTTCCTTTTACATTCGTTATTTTGTTAGGGAATAAATTATTTTCTTTAGCAATACTAATAAAATTAGTTGTTGCTTCGAAAGGAATTATAAAAGCACAATTCCCATTTTTTGATAGTAATTTTGCAACACTGCTAAGCAGCTCATTATAGGGTAAACTTTCGGCATGACGTGCCATTGCTCTACCCTTTGGAAGTTCTTTATATGTTGAAGTATAGAATGGGGGATTTGAAATAATTAAATCGTATGTATCCTCAATTTCATTCGTAAATTCCTGTAATGAAGCATGATAGCAAAATAACCGATCTCCCCAATCACTACTTTCAAAATTCTCTACCGTTTGCTCATAAGCCTCATCATTTAATTCAATGGCATCAATTAATTCAGCGTTACTTCTTTGTGCTACCATTAAAGCTATCAATCCTGTTCCAGCGCCAATATCCAAAACACTAAATACATCTGTATTAATAGTTGCCCAAGCTCCTAATAATACCCCATCTGTACCTACTTTCATAGCGGATTTATCTTGCTGAATACTAAATTGTTTGAATTGAAAAGGCCTGTCCATCAATTAATAATAATATAAAATTGGAAGGCGAAATTATAAAAAAAATTTGAACTATTAATGAAGATTCATCATTTTAATTACCAGTTATACGATAGATCTGCTCATTACCCAAAGCATAAAAAATCCAACTACTAAAACTAGCAATAATAGATTTTTATCTCTAACCATATCTTCAATTACCAATTTTTCATTTTTAATAATTGAAACTTTAACACTTAAACTATCAGCAAAATCTCTATTTGTAATAAAAACATAAGTGTCTGAACCTGAATTAAATTTATGTATAGTTCCAAAAAAAGTTTTTTTTGAAGAAACAACTTTTCCATTCAACTTTACTTTTTCTTTCCCAATAATTGAATTATAATATTCAACTTTATTAGTGCCAACTGAGTATTCCTTATACTTCATAGTAATTCTTATATGGTGAAATCAAATTTCCCTTAAAAAATTTATTCAATTTTAGACTTCGAAAATATAAAATTTCATTGGATAAATTTTACGGTTTTACCGTAAAATTTATCCAATTATTAGTTATTCCTTTACAAAGTAAATGTGAAGGAAAATTCAAATGAAAAAACGTTAGTAGTAAAAAATGAAAAAAGAGGGTTAAATTAACCCTCTTTTTTTTGCTTCATTCAATAATTGCTCATCACCTCCCTTAATATTAAAGACCCGCTTAATATGACTTTTACGTTTCTCAATGGCACTTAATGATAATGAGATGTGATTTGTCAAATTTATTGTTTTGATACCCTTTGATAAATAATAAATTATTTTCTTATTATGTTCATCTAAAAGTTCATTGTTAATAACAATATTGTTTCTTAGTTTTTCTACCGTCTTACTATAAAAAATAGTATTGTTTAGAATTTCCTCAAAAGCGCTTAACAACAACTTTGAAGTAATGTCACTTTTAATTAATAAGCCATTGTGAGGTATTTTATCCAATATGTTTTGTAACCTATGGGAATTATCAAACATGGTTAAAATAATAATTTTAGCATTTGGAAGATTTTTTTTCACAAGCACTGCCAGATCTTCTCCCGAAAGAATGTTTCCATCCTTTGAAGCAGGCAACTGTATATCAATAAATACAACATCAAAAGGTGTCGAAACTGAAGACTTTGATATTGCTTTCATCGCTTCATCACAATTAAATGCTTTTTCTATGTGAAGTTTTCTTTTTTTGTTGGTTAACAATACTCTACTATACCCTTCTATTATCATTGGGTGATCATCAATCATTAAAATATGTAACTCTTTTTTCATAATTCTATTCAGCTATATTCTCCAATGGAATAGTCATTTTAACTTTGGTTCCTTTTCCTTTATTAGATCTAAATTCAATTATACCCTTTAAAGATGTGGCTCTAGATTTCATATTTTTAAGTCCAATACCTTTCTTTTTAGTTTTTGTGTTAAACCCTACACCATCATCCTTAATAGTTAAAACTAAATTTTCTTCTTCTTTATAAAAATCAATTTGCACCTTTGTTGCTTTTGCATATTTATTTATATTTTGAAGAGACTCCTGCAATATTCTATAACAATTAATTTGAATACTGTTTGAAATGTTCTCCCAATTGGTAACGTTATTAAAATTAAGTTCACATTCAAAAATACATATTTTACGTTGCTTTATTATTAATTGCTCCACTAACTTTATAAAACTTGTATTTGAATTGAAAAGGCTTGATTTCAAATTGTGTGCTATTTTTCTAATATCTTCTTCAATTAATTGTAATTCTTCAATATATTCTCCACGCTCTAAAATTTCACTTTCAATAGTACTCTCATTTAAAGTGTCTAAACTTAATCGAGTGCCAAACAATCGACCCAGTACTCCATCATGTAATTCTCTTGAAATTCGTTTTTTCTCTTTATCACTTCCATCTTGGAAAATTGTTTGCTGTGATAGTAATAAATTATAAATTTCTATATTGGCCTCGTCTTGTTTTTGATGAAATTGCAAGTCTTTGTTTTTTGCGCGTTGCTTTAAGAAAATATATACCATTAAAAAAAATGAGCTACCAACAATTAAGGTGATTGTTAACAACCAGTTCTTTTTTACTTCCGCTTCCTTTTCAAGAATAATTTCATCTGTTTCGTAAGCAATCCTTGTGAATTTTTCACGAATAATTCGCTCTTGATGTTGAAGACTGTCTCTTAATTTTATATGTTTCAATAAATACTCATTCCCTTGTTTACTAGGTAACAGTTTTGACAGCAGAAGAAAAGACTCTAATAAATCTCTATGGTTTTTTGTGTTTTTTGATAATTCTTTTGCTTCTATCGCATGTTGAATTGCCTTTGCACTATCTTTTTTAAATAAAAAGTATTCAGATAAATGAAGGTTATTTATGATAATACCATCAACTATATTCAAACTGTCTCGAATAGTCAAAGATTTTAAAAATAACGAATGTACTTCCGTTGTATCCCCTTTTTTAAATTTCGAATATGCAAGGTTATCAATTAATACCGCATAAATTAAAGGGTAATTTCTAGCTATGCTTTTTGTGGCAAGCGCCTTCTCAAAGTATTCAATAGACCTGTCCCATTCCCCTTTATGTTTATAGGAGACTCCTATTCCATTAAGATTAAACAATTCTAAATTTTCTGAATTTTTAAATTTTGATAAATACTCCTTTCCTTTTAACCTATATTCAATTGCTTCATCATATTTTTTTAATTGATTAGAGCCATAGGCTAGAATATTATAACATAAATACAGTTCCCTATATTTATTCGTATTTTTTAAATACGAAATTGCTTCAATGGCTTTAATTTCACTTCCTATATAATCTCCTTCGTCCGATTGAATACCAGCCAAGTTAATCAACAAAGTACCTTCAAGTAATTTATTATTCAACAAGCCATATGTTTTTTTCGCCTTGTTATAATAAAAAAATGCACTATCTAGTTGATATGTTACGTTATTGTAGTATCCTAAATTATAATATATTAAGGCTAGATTTGAAGTGTCTTTTTTTAGCAAAGACAATTTTAAACCTAGTTGGCTTAAATTGCGAAAACCTTCTAAGTTTCCTATTGCTAAATTCTTTGAGGCAATTTTTAAATAAGTTCGAATTTTTAAAGAGTCATTAGCGAGATTCACAACTTCTTGAGTTGCTTTTTCCAGCAATTGTGTTCTTAAAGAGTTAATTTTTGAAATATCGTTTGATGATTCAATAAGCGAATCAATAATTTCAGAAGGTCCATTTTCTTGAATTTGATGAGGTAAATTTTTACTACAGCTACTAATTAATAGAATCAAAATTAAGAATAGCAATTGTTTGATCATAGTTGAAATTTAGCTTTACAAATTAAGATAAAATTAAATTAAAAACTATTACTATATTAAAAAATGAATTTACTTGAAATATAGTGATATTTTAAAACCCTCATCTACGTAGATAAGGGTTTTAACAAAGTTTCTAGCTTCATTTCACTAACCTCCTACTGGTGGAGGTGGCGGAGGTAGAACAGGCTCCTCTCCTCCATCATCTCCAACCAATTCTTGGTTGTCAATTAAGAGTTGTAATTCTTCATCGGTTTCAGAATTCGAACAGGAGATAAAAAACATGCTACATAGTAATAATGCTGATATAAATTTTATTGATTTCATAATTTGAATTTTAAAAAAATTGGACAATTGTCTCCCTCCTCATTTATATGGGTTGCAATAACATGCTGAGAAACTTGAAATATTCAATGTGGGAAAACATTGATTTCGACTAGAACAAATGAGCATACTGATGTTCCCAAATCAGTGATACTTATGTTATTCTATCATTTATGAAGCTTCAATCAATTTAATCGAAATGATTAATTAATCGGTTTGTACAAGTCAAATCTAGTAAGATATTTGCACGTTTTATACTAAAAAATCGTTCGTTTTGTGAATGATCCTATAGGATGAGTGAACTATCTAATTTAAGGGGTGAATGGGTTTTTTGGGAGAATATTATAGCAAACTTATTTGTTGATCAAATCCTACAAAGGCACCATTCATCCATATATCTTTAATTTCCAGCATTTTAGATTTTAAAGATTTAGAAAATGGAATTAAATTGGTGGTATGCTTTAAGGAGCAATGAAATTTACTAAAGTGAATTTTATTAATATAATTTACATTGACCATATAACTTTTGTGAATTCGAGCAAAAATATTTGGAAGTTCCTGTTCAAAAGTTTTTAATGTTTTAAAAGAGGTTACCATCGTGCCATCTTTTAAAAAAAAATCTGTCGTATTATTATCTGCTTTTAAGTACACTATATCATTGACCAATAAAAACTTAAATTCTGTAAACGATTTTAAACAGATGGAAGAAACTTCTGGCTGTCTATTTTCAAACCGAATCAAAGTTTTTTTTACTTCAAAATAATTAAGAGGTTTTAACAAATAATCAAATACCCCATTTTTTATTGCTTCATAAGAGTGCGACATCGAAGCATTCATAGCAACAAATTGAGGCAAACTGTTTAATAATTGATAGACCTCAGGTATCATACAAAAAGATGATTTTTTAGCGATACCATCATCTAATTCAGTATCAAAAAATACCAATTGAGGCAATTGATCTATAATTAAATTTATGGCTTCTTCTTTAGTTTTAGCAACTCCCACACAACTATAATTAGTATACGCTCCCAACAATTGCTGTAAATCGTTTACTGCGGATTCTTGTGAATCTACTATTATATATCTATATTTTTTGGGAGAATATATCACAGATACTTCGCTTGCTATTTAAACATTATAAAAGTACCGCTAGTTTAGAGAACTATTTTACGGTAAAACCGTAAACTTTAAGCACCCTAAAATAAGGGTTTTATCAAGCTGTTTTCTCTAAAATTAGCTTAATGAAATTTTACGGTTTTCCCGTAAAATCAAACCTAAATTTATACATAAATTTAGCTATTGAAATAGGTAAAGGAAAAAGCCTGCGTCCAATAATTTAAAATATAGTGATAACTATTTAAAAAAGCGAACTAATGAATAGAGAAGAACACTTAACATTTTGTAAAAAATGCCAAAACCAACAAATGGATTTAAATCAAGGAATAGTTTGTAGTCTTACACAAAGGCAAGCAAATTTTGTAATTGAGTGTCCTGAATTTAAAATTGATGAATCATTGAAAGTGCAAGAGTTAGACAACGAAAATGCATTTCCTAGAGAAGAAATTATTCAAAATTTACAACCAGCAATCATAGAAAAATTAAGAACAGAGCAAAATTTACAAGCTGGATTATTTATGGGGTCAATAATTGGAATTGTTGGTGCATTACTTTGGGCTGTTATCACCGTTGCTACAGAATTTCAAATTGGGTATATGGCCGTTGCTATCGGCTTTGGTGTTGGATACGGAATTAGAAGATTTGGAAACGGGATTGACCCTGTTTTTGGATTAATCGGTGCTGGAATATCGCTATTAAGTTGCTTACTTGGAAATTTCTTTGGCATTGTTGGTTTTGTTGCAAATGCCGAAAGCTTAGGCTATCTCGAAACTTTTTTAAGTATAGATTATTCTTATGTACCAGAAATTATGATGGAAAGTTTTAGCCCAATAGATTTAGTTTTTTATGGTGTCGCCGTATTTGAAGGTTATAAATTTTCCTTTCGAAAAATTACAGAAGAAGAAATTGAAGAGCTTAATAGACAACCTATAACTAAAAATTAAAATTGATATTTTAAGTAAGGATTAACTCCGTTCGTCCCAATAGGAAATCTGGAGTAAGCATAGAAAACCACCCATCTGGGATGGGTAAGTTTTTTTTATTTCCATTTATGTATGAAAGTAAACTTTCATTGTTTTTCTTAATTTGGGATTAACTGCGTTGATCCCAATAGGAAATCTTGAGCAAGCATAGAAAACCACCCACCTAGGATGGGTAAGCTTTTTTTATTTCCATTCATTTATGAAAGTAAACTTTCAACATTACTGGAAATAAAAAAACCGAAACAGTAGTTTCGGTTTTCCTTTTGCAGAGAGGAAGGGATTCGAACCCTCGATACGTTGCCGTATACACGCTTTCCAAGCGTGCGCCTTCGACCACTC
>JQIA01000430.1_pt1 | contig 20989 bp, 15 predicted proteins | sample 811431 | NCBI WGS metagenome assembly JQIA01 (sample SAMN02998118, study PRJNA258478) | marine sediment metagenome | biome: marine; feature: seafloor; material: sediment; isolation source: oil-polluted sediment collected from 3 locations (0.5 km, 0.7 km and 0.9 km)... | place: USA: Gulf of Mexico ...
CATTAAAATTAAAAATGTTATAAACTTACGCATAGTTATTCCTTAAGTGGTAATTAAGAATTAGCAATTATTATTTTACATATTAATATTTATTGACGTAATGAATGAAGAATATAATCTATGTCTTAAGTCCTGAACTACCGTATTTTTCAAGTATAGTCAGAGTCTATCTTAGTTAAACTGTAATTCTTCATTCATATTTATATGAGTAAATATATAATGTTACATATCATTTCTAGAATGTACTTTATAAATTATTTGTAAGTATAACTCAAATATAGTCTTTTACCAAGATTTCTGCAATTTGAACACTATTTAATGCAGCTCCTTTACGGATATTATCGGCAACTACCCATAAATCCAGTCCTCTAGGATGAGAAATATCTTCTCTAATCCGTCCTACAAATACTGGATCTTGACCAGCTGCATCTGGAATTGCTGTAGGATAACCAGCATCTTTACGTTCATCAATTACAACTATTCCAGGAGCATTTTGTAATAATTTTTTAGCTTGTTCTACGCTTATTTTTTCTTTAGTTTCAATATGTAAAGCTTCAGAATGACCATAGAACACTGGAACTCTAACTGTGGTTGGATTGACTAAAATATCTTCATCCTCAAAAATCTTTTTAGTTTCCCATACCATTTTCATTTCTTCCTTGGTATAACCATTATCCATGAAAACATCAATCTGAGGCAATACGTTGAATGCAATTTGTTTAGGATATACTTTTGGAGTAATTGGTTTAACATTTAATAATTCAGCAGTTTGCATAGCCAATTCTTTAATAGCATCTTTTCCAGTACCAGAAACAGCCTGATAAGTAGCCACGTTAATGCGTTCAATTCCTACTGCATCATAAATTGGCTTCAAAGCTACCAACATCTGTATAGTAGAACAATTTGGGTTAGCAATAATGTTACGTGGTTTGTAATTAGCAATAGCATGAGCATTTACTTCTGGTACAACCAATGGAATATCTGGATCACGTCTAAATTGTGAAGTATTATCTATAACAATGCAACCAGCTTCACCAGCTTTTGGAGCATAGATTGCTGATACTGAAGCTCCAGGTGAAAATAAACCAATATGAGCTTGGGAAAAATCAAATTTTTCTAAATCTCCAACAACTACAGATTTACCTTTAAATTGAATTCTCTTACCAGCAGAACGGTTACTTGCTAAAGGGTATAAATTATTAATTGGAAAATCTCGTTCTTCTAAAATTGAGAGCATGGTTTCACCAACAGCACCAGTTGCTCCAACTACTGCAACATCAAATTTTTTCATCTTAATAAAATTCTTAATTTTTGATTTAATTGAATATGGTTAATAAATATATTATTATTTTACCATTATGTTTTTTAAGCTTCAAAGTTCTAATTTTAATAAAACATGCCTTTATATGGGAGTTAAATTATATTAGAAATATTTTAAGTTTGATTTACTATCAAATAATTAATTTGTGTATAAAACTTAGATTTTTTTATTAATAGTTTAATGGAAACTTAGAGAGTAGATGTTTTTTTAATTTAACTAATTTTTAATTATAGAATTTATAGGATAAAAATTTTTGTTAAAACCGTAATTGATATACCACAAAAATAATATAGCAGAACCAGTAATGATGATAAAAATTTGTCCGATTACGCTTCGCTAATCAGACCTACAACTATCAATACTGGTTTAGCTATAACCTTTTTTATAATTAAAGGTAGATAACGATTCGTCATCCACCTTTGACTATTATTAATTTAATGTAGCAATAACTGCATCACCCATTTCTTTGGTATTAACAATAGTTTTGCCTTCTTGTTGAATATCCACAGTTCGTAAATCATCTTGCAATACTTTACTAACAGCTGCTTCAACTTTATTAGCTAATTCATTCTGTTGCAAGCTATAACGTAATAACATTGCTACCGATAATATAGTAGCTAATGGATTAGCTTTATTTTGACCAGCAATATCAGGTGCTGAACCATGAATAGGTTCATACATACCTTTACCATTTGCATCTAATGAAGCAGAAGGTAACATACCTATTGATCCAGTTAACTGAGAAGCTAAATCAGATAAAATATCGCCAAACATATTATTAGTAACCATTACGTCAAATTGTTTTGGATATCTAACTAATTGCATAGCTGCATTGTCAACATACATATGGGTTAATTCTACTTCTGGATAATCTTTACCAATTTTAGTAACAATTTCCCGCCATAATTCAGTAGCTTCCAATACATTAGCTTTATCAATTGAGCATAATTTCTTTTGTCGTTTCATAGCACTTTCAAACCCAACTCTAGCAATCCGTTCTACTTCATGGGTATCATAAACTAGAGTATTAAAACCTTGCTGTTCGCCATTATCTAAATTACGAACTCCACGTGGTTTACCAAAATAAATACCACCGGTTAGTTCTCTAACAATCAGAATATCTAATCCAGCAACTACATCTGGTTTTAAAGTTGATGCATCGGCTAATTCAGGAAATAAAATTGCTGGTCTTAAATTAGCAAATAAACCAAGTTCAGAACGCAAACCTAATAAACCTTTTTCTGGTCTAATTGCTATTGGCAATGGTTCCCATTTTGTTCCACCAACCGCTCCCAGTAACACTGCATCAGATCTTTTCACCAATTCTAAAGTTTCATCTGGTAACGGTTTTCCAGTTGCATCAATCGCAGCACCACCGATTAAACCTTCTTCTAATTGTATATCTAATCCATGAGATTGTTTTAAAACCTCTAATAATTTTACTGCCTCAGCTATAATTTCTGGGCCAATACCATCACCTGGTAATACTGCTATGATTTTGCTCATTAAAATTCCTTTTGCAGACTTTCTAAAAATATAATTTAAAGCATTTAACTTGGATCACTATTTATTGTTATTTATTCTCTTACTGAAACAACCAAGGAGTTACTTGTTTTTGTTGGTTTTCATAAACCTTGATATCATCAGCATGTTGTAAAGTTAAGCCAATATCATCTAAACCATTTAATAAACAATGTTTTCTAAAATTATCTACATCAAAAGAAAACTTACTATCCGAAGAGCTAATTGTTTGAGTTGACAAATCTATAGTTAACTTATACTCAGGAGTTGCTATTACAGCTTGAAATAAAGTATCAATCTCTTGTTTTTTCAATACGATTGGTAATATACCATTTTTGAAGCAGTTATTATAAAAAATATCAGCAAATCCAGATGCAATTACAGCTCTAAAACCATAATCAAGTAGAGCCCAAGGAGCGTGTTCTCGGCTAGAACCACAGCCAAAATTATGGCGAGTCAACAGAATTTTTCCGCCTTGATAGCGTTCTTGGTTAAGTACAAAGTCTTTGTTTAATGGTCTATTGGTACAGTCTTGGCCTGGTTCTCCGTGATCTAAATATCGCCATTCGTCAAATAAATTAGGTCCAAATCCTGTTCTATGAATAGATTTTAAAAATTGTTTAGGGATTATGGCATCGGTATCTATATTAGAGCGGTCTAATGGTACTACTAATCCAGTTAAAGTTGTAAATTTTTGCATAATTGTTTTCTAATTTTTATGATTAAACTAATATTTAAGTATACCATCAATAGTCTTAATCACGTATTGATTGAATAATTTTTCCATATTTTTTCTTAATATTAATAATTGTTAAATCGATTTGTTATATGGTATTTCCCTATCTTAGTCGACCACCATACTTTCCTCTCTTAAAGAATAGAGATGGAAAAGGTTAGATGGCTTCGCTAAATAATAGGTAAATTCTATAGTAGGTCAACAATAATTCGAATCTTAATATTTAAAAAGAATATCTGATTTGAGCATAAAGGCTTCTTGGTACTTCATTATTTGGAGTTCCTCTTTTATTTGTACTAAATTCTAAATGTTGTTTATCAAATAGATTTCGCACTCCCAAACTTACACTCATGTCATTGCGTAGTCGCCAACCTAAACGAGTATCAAACCGGATATAGTTTGGTACATGTTGGTTAGAAACATTATCAACATAATATACAGAACTATCTAGCTCAAATTTTGAGGATAAATCAAACAGTGATCGTAAGCTAACTTGATGATGTGGACTATTGTTTTCTAATAATTCAGCTTTTTTATCATTACTATTTGGATAACGATGTAATTGAGTATCTAAGTAACTATAAGTTCCTATTAACCTCCAAGACTTATTAATTTGCCAATGTGCTGCTAACTCCAATCCATAAACTTCTCCATCCATAAAAGGATATGATCTAGTGATAGTAGTTACTGGCGGTGGAAAAGGTTTGAAACTAGTTACTTCATTTGTGCCTAATTGATCGTAATCATTATAAAAAATACTTGCGTCTAATAAAAATTTAGTAGTTGGTTTGAAACGATAACCTAATTCATAAGCTATCACAACTTCTGATGGTATATCTGTATTACCATAGCCAATTATTGCTACTGTAGGTGTATTCACTTCTATGGTAATATCATCATTAGCACGTGATGGAGTGCGTACCGCTTTTGATACGGCAGCCCAAAAAATATTTTGCTCGTCCTTATTCCACAATATGCGAGCAGTAGGTTGGATTTCAAAACCAGTGTAATCATTATGTTCGATTTTAGTACCTACTGTAAATCGCACATTTTCTAATAACCTAAATTCACTTTGAGCAAAACCACTAAATAGATTATCTTCACGTTGAGTAGGATTATAAGTTACAGACGAAAACATATTCTCAATATCATCAGAGGTATAACGAAATCCTAAACCCCAGATAAATTCATGCTTATCACTAACTTGCCAGCGATGCTGGAAATCAATATCGTAAATATCCCGTTTTTCATTAATATTTACTTCTTGCCGATCAGTGAACGTCATATAAGTTTTTAACGCAATATCACCATTATTTAAATTATGTTGCCAATTAGCCAGTAAATTTAAGCCTTTTATATCATATTGACTATATGAAACTGTATTTTTACGTCTATTAACACTTTGTCTATTGATAGTACCATCGTAGGCACTTGCTTGAAAATTTACACTGTCACGTTCAGAAACTTCCCAATCTACATGTAATCCTGTACGCTTCATTTGCCAATCATTATTTTGACTATCACTATTGGCATCAGGAAAAGCTTCATGATCATAAAATTTACCATACACTCGATAATATGCATCATTACTAATTTGCCCGCCATGACGTACACCAATGCTAGCTTGTTCTTCACCAGTCCCAATATGAGTAGTAATTAAGTTGCCACGAGTAGTTTGAGTGGATTTAGTTATTATATTGATGACACCATTAACTGCATTTGCACCCCATAATGAAGCCCCTGGCCCACGAATAACTTCAATTCGTTCCACATCTTCCATCAATACATCTTGTGAATCCCAATTTACACTAGAACGCAATGGGGTATAAACCGTACGACCATCAATCATAACTAACAGCTTACTCGCATATTCTTTATTTAATCCTCTGCTGCTAATTGCCCATGTATGTGGATAAATTCGTGCTACCTGCATTCCCGGCACCATGCGTAATGCTTCGGCTAAATTAGTAATTCCAGCTCGCCGAATATCTTCTTCGGTAATAACAAATAAAGCTGCAGCAGTATCAGATAAGCTTTGAATTTTGCGAGCAGCTAACCCAGCTTTTGGATTGAACATTTCTACTTCCATTAAATCTTCTAAAGCTAAATTTTTCAATTGTTTAAGTAGGTCACGTTCCGATTGATTATAACTTGCATTAACAGACGTAGTAATACTAAAAATAATAATAAAGAGCTGAAAATATTTCATATAAAATTAATTAGACCGATAAATTTTAGCAATCTTCAACAGATTTCCACTGACATATAATCCAGTTGACTTTACTTTATCTGGGTTAATCAAAAAACGTATTTTTTTACCCCGATTAAAAAACTGAATCATGCCCCCCTGCTCAACAAATGAATCTGTATCACTAATAGTCAAAATTGGAGAATTTGTAATAATAGGTAAAATATTTATCGTATTCTCTGTTTTACTAACAAATAATATTTGACATATATCTGCTTTTTTTAATTTATCAAGCCGCTTAACCATAATTGGACGACCTGATATATTTTCATTCTCCACTGTAATATCAATTACTTGCTGAAATGGATCTTCTCCTAAGATACAAATATAAAAATTATTATTGACAAAAGAAGTATTAGGCCATTTAATGAAACTAGCAAAATTGTATAAAAATACTGATTTTATCTGGTACTCCTTGGCAACCGGTAAATCAGCGTGACTCAAATTCCAGCAACTTAATATGATTATAATTAATAGGATTCTAAACATAATTTTATAATTAAAGTAAATATTTTCTTAAATGATATCGTGAGGAACATTACTCACTTAATGAACAAATTGATCCAATATAAATTTGGTGAGAATAAGTCTTAAAAATAATACCTGAATTGAGCGTAAAAACTTCTTGATACTTCATTATTAGGAGTAGCTTTTCTATTAGTACTAAACTCAGGGTGTTGATTGTCAAACAAATTTCTAATTCCTAAACTAAAGTTCATACTAGAATATGGTTGCCAACCTAAACGAACATCAAAACGAGTATAATTAGGTATGTGTTGATTGGATACATTATCAGCATAATATAATGCACTATCTAATTCAAGCTTATCAGATAAGTTAAATAATGAACGTAAACTAGCTTGATGATGTGGACTATTATTTTCTAACAATTCAGCCGATTGATTAGTACTAGTTGGATCAACATGTAATTGAGTATCTAAATAACTATAAGTTCCTACTAGTCGCCAAACTTTATTAATTTGCCAATGAGCCGCTAATTCTATACCATAAGACTCTCCAACCATTTGGTTACTAGTTTCAACAGTAATTGTTACTGGTGGCGGAAAAGCTTTAAAGCTAATCATTTCATTAGTTATTAAATTGTTATAATCATGATGAAAAATACTAGCATCGAATAAAAATGTACTTGCCAACCGAAACCGATAACCTAATTCGTAAGCCAATAAAACTTCTGATTTCAAATCATCATTATTGCCAAGTACACGAGTAACTGCTCTAGGACTTGCTGTCATGAAGTCAATGTCAGAATCGGCTCGGGATGGTGTGTGTACTGCTCGTGCTACAGCAGCCCAAAAAATATGTTTATTATCCTTGTTCCATAACAAACGAGCAGCTGGCTGAAATTCAAATCCAGTATAATCATTATGTTCAAGCTTACTACCTATAATAAAACGTATATCTTCTGATGAATCTAATTTAAATTCACTTTGGGCAAAACCACTGAACAAATTATCTTCCCGTTTGCGTGGCACGTAGGAAATAAAAGATACACTTTCAATATCATCTGAAGTGTAACGAAATCCTAAACCCCAAATGAATTCATGATTATCACTAACCTGCCATCGATGTTGAAAATCAATATCATAAATATCCCGTTTTTCATTAATATTTACTTCTTGCCTGTCAGTAAAAGTCATGTAAGTTTTTAATGCAATGTCACCATTAGTTAGTCCATGTTGCCAATTAGCTAGTAAATTTAACCCTTGTACTTGGTATTCTTGCTCTATAAATTCTGTTTTTGTACTAGAGAAATTTTTAACTGATTTCATATCAAGGGTTCCATCATAAGTACTCGCCTGGAAATTTACATTATCACGTTCAGAAATTTCCCAATCTACATGTAATCCAGTTCGTTTCATCTGCCAGGCATTATTTTGGCTTTCACCAGCAGTGTTTGGAAAAGCCTCATGATCATAAAATTTACCATAAACTCGATAATACACATTGTCACTAATTTTACCGCCATGACGCATACCAATAACAGCCTGTTCTTCACCTTGTCCAAGATAGGTAGTGATTAAATTACCGCGAGTGGTTTGAGAAGATTTAGTGATGATATTGATAATACCATTTACCGCATTTGCTCCCCATAATGAAGCACCAGGACCTCGAATAACTTCAATTCGTTCCACATCTTCCATCAACAAATCTTGAGATTCCCAATTAACACTAGAACGTAAAGGAGTATAAACTGTACGACCATCGATCATTACCAATAATTTACTAGCATAGTCTTGATTCAATCCTCTACTGCTAATAGACCATAAATGTGGATAAGCTCGTGCTACTTGCATTCCTGGCACCATACGTAATGCTTCTGCTAAATTGGTAATTCCACCTCTACGAATATCTTCTTGAGTTATAACAAATAGTGCTGCTGCTGTATTGGTTAAAGTTTGAGTTTTACGAGCAGCTAAACCAGCTTTAGGATTGAACATCTCTACTTCAATTAGTTCATCTAAAGCTAAACTTTTCAGCCTCTTAAGTAGATCACGTTCTAATTGATTGTAATTGGCATTTGCTACTGTAATAATAGCAAAAATAATAGTAAATATAAATAGTTGCAAATATTTCATTTGAGATTAATTTTAGGGTAATAGATTTTTACTGAATGTACAAACTAATTTAACTTTTTTAATATTTAGGATAAATTATTTTATAATATCAGTATATTATATGAAATTAAAGGTATATATAACTATTTTATATCAACAAAACATCAAATTTTATTCTGAATAAAGAATAGAATCATGTCTGTTGTACAAATTAGTCTATATTATTAAATAGTCAACATTGGGGAATATTTAATAATAGGTAAGGTATTTGCTATATTTCCAACTTCTAGTTTAACAACAAACAATTATTTGCTGAAATAAATAATTTCTTAAAAATACGAATTATTATTGACAAAAATATTACTGACACCATTTAACAGACTGTATAAAAATACCAATTTCATTTGGTATTCTTTAAATAACTGGTAAATTGGTACAACTTAAATTTCACTAATTTAAATATAGTTATAGATAATGACATTTTTTTATACAAGATAAAATTGTAGGCTAGTTCTATATCTTATATTAGACATCTTTCCTAAACAAACATTTACTTTATATTTCAATATATTATAGAATAGTTTAAAATAATAACTTATTGATATTAAACAATTTTAAATTATTTAGGAAAGATGTCTATTAAATAACTATTTAAAAATCAATATATTATATTCTGTATTAAAAATATACTTTGTATAAATAATATTGGATATATAAAGATATACTGACAAATAATAAAATTTCAATTGAAAAAATAATGCTAAATTTGTTTAAAAATGCTTCTATAAAAAATAAACTACAAGTAGTTATTTTATTGACTAGTGCTAGTGTATTATTACTCTCAACTATTACACTTACAACTGCTGACTTATTGAATTATAGACAAAAAATGGTACATGATTTATTTATCTTAGCAGACCTTGTCGGCATCAATAGTGTGGCTGGAATTTTATTTGATGATAATTATGCAACTGAAGATAATATTGCTGCTTTAAAAGCCAATAAACATATTACTGTAGCCCATATTTTTGCTAAGGACGGAAAGTTATTTGCTAGTTATTTTAAGAATAAAATACCTATACAGTCACAGCTCTCTACTTTATCTGAACATTATATAAAATACTCTGGATATAATAAATACAACCCAGAATTTATGAATGGATATTTTTTTACCACTTCGTGCGTAGTTGTATTTAAACGAATTATTTTTGAAGGGCGTTTTTTAGGTACTGTTTTTATAAAATCAGATTTAATAGATTTTTATGAAAGACTACTTTGGGAAACACTCATCGTTATTATTGTATTATCACTATCTTTATTATTAGCATTTTTTTTGGCATCCAAATTTCAAGAAGTAATTACAGTACCAGTATACAAATTACTTGATGTTATGCAGTTAATTTCAAATGATAAAGACTATGCCCAACGAGCTAACAAAATAGCAAATGATGAACTCGGTGATTTAGTTGATGGTTTTAACGAAATGCTAGCAAAGATTGAATTGCGTAATCAAAAATTACGAGAATATAAAAACCATTTAGAAGACAAAGTAAATGTTCGTACCCTTGATTTAGCCAAAGCCAGAGATGAAGCACTTGCTGCTAATAAAGCCAAAAGTGCTTTTTTAGCCAATATGAGCCATGAATTACGTACTCCACTAAATGGGATTTTAGGCTATACCCAAATAATGGGGCGAGATAAAAATCTACCAGAAAAATATGAAGCTGGTGTTGATATTATTCAACGTAGTGGTGAATATTTATTAACTCTAATTAATGATATCTTAGACTTATCTAAGATTGAAGCTGATAAAATTGAATTGTATCCAACTGATTTTAATTTTACAAATTTCATACAAAGTATTACTGAAATATTTGAAATGCGAGCTAAACAGAAAGGGATAACATTTGTTTATAGAAAAGTATCGCATTTGTCAGAAGGAGTGCATGCTGATGAGAAGAGGGTACGCCAAATTCTTATCAATTTATTGGGCAATGCAATTAAATTTACTAAGGAAGGTAGTTTTAGCCTCACAGTTGGGTATTATGATAATAAAATTAGGTTTCAAATAGAAGATACTGGAATTGGAATTGAACAGCAAGAAGTAGAGCAAATTTTTAATCCATTTCAACAAGTTGGTGATAAAAAAATGCAAGCTGAAGGCACTGGTTTGGGTCTTTCTATTACTAAGAAGTTAGTTGAAATGATGGGTGGAAAATTACATGTTGAAAGCACTATTGGTAAAGGTAGTGTTTTCTGGACGGAATTAGATTTACCAGTAGCAACTAGTTTTATAGGCCTTGATACAGTTAAAGAACCTGATATTACTGGTTTTAAAGGTGGCAAACAGACAATTTTAATTGCGGATGATAAAGAGGTTAATCGTTCCGTATTGATTAATTTATTAGTTCCATTAGGATTTGAAATTATTGAAGCTGTTGATGGTCAAGAATGTGTAACTAAAACTTTAGAACATAAGCCAAATTTAATTTTAACCGATTTAATTATGCCTATTGTAGATGGAATTGAAGCTTGTAAACAAATTAGACATATTCCAGAGATGAAAGATATTGCTATTATCATGGTTTCTGCAAGTGTATTTGAAGAACATCAACAATTAAGTGTAAAAGTTGGTTGTACTGACTTCCTTCCAAAACCAGTAGTTGCTGGAGATTTATTAAAAAAATTGCAGAAATATTTAAAAATACAATGGATTTATGGTAATTCAGAATCTCCCGACCAAAAGAATGAAACTACCTCAAATGAAGAACTGATAGGTCCATCTAAAGAACAGGCCGATATTTTATATGATTTAGCTATGATGGGGGATTTAGGTGGCATTGTTGAAAAGTTAGATGAATTTGAACAACAAGATAGTAGTTTATCTGTTTTTGCCAATAAAATTAGAAAATTAGCCAAAGAATTTGAAGAAGAGAAAATTTCTGATATTATTGAAGAATATGTAAATATTTGATGATTATAAAACAGTAGGATGTAATGAGAACATGAATTACATCTTTTGAGTCACATTAGATACATTACCAAAAGATGTAAAATTATAGTTACTTTAGCTTTAAGATAGAGCAAGCACATCAGTAAATGGACACATTCCAATTTTTCGGGTTAAACAGGTAAAGCCGCAAAAGCTGAGTTAGCCATTTGTTTTAAGATGTTCCATCGTCCAGTCTTATAGAAGGAAAGTAGCATCAACATTTTGTTAGCATTTTCCCGATGCCAAAATATGCAAGGCCCTTTCAAATGTAAATTAACTACTCGACGAATCGCATTTTCTATAGCACCACTACCTACTGGTAATTTCAAAGCTAATTTGTCCTAGGCATTATCGATTGCTCGATAATGGCATTTCCAATTAATCATACTAATTATTTCTGTAGCCATTGAGCGATATCCTTTAATAATTGGTGTTCACTAATGCGGGTAATGTCAAAATATAATGTTTGAGTTAAGCAGAGTTTTTAGGCCGCTTTTGCCCAAAAAGTTCCGTCTTCAACGATTTGTTAGCCACATGTTGCTTTTTTCTACGTATTAAAATAATAGCCAAGCCAATTATTATTATCGGCACAATAACACATATAACAACTGATGACTGAATGTAGTTTAGACCTAAAATATTAAAACTTAAAAGAAAATCTACAGATAATTTAAAGAGTTTATCAGAGAAAGTTGAAAAATTATCTATGACCAGAATGCTGAAGAAAACAATTAATAAATGTATTGATTTGAGATAATGTTTTCTAATTATTTTGTCAAACAAACTGAAAAATATAAATGGGATTAAAATGTAATATGCGATTATATTTATCTCATTATATGTGAATCTTGTAATGTCAGAAAACCACACTAATAGATTGGCGACAATATCGAAAATTAAGTTCATATTATGTGGCTAACCCCATTTTTGAGCGGCTGAAAGTCCGCCTCCAAGATTAAGTTAGAATTAATTCTACTCTGACCCCAATTTATTTATGGTAGAAAACCAATGCATTCCGGGTTTTTTCGCGTTTTTGTAACGCACGATTTTTTTGATTTGGATTAGGTTTAAAACTTTCACGTCATCCCGTGCTTTTTCTCTGGCATGATTAAAAAAATCATCCATATTAGCTTCTATCACTTCATCAAATGTGTATCCGATCTCACCTTTTTCTCTTTTTCTACTAGAAGGTGTTAATTCAGTTCCCTTTTGTCGAATCTTCTCATTGAAACTACTTACAAGAGCGGCGGCTAAATATCTTCGATTTTCCGGTTTTTTTGAATGTTCACTGCTTAAAGCGGCATCGATAAGTTCGCCATGACACCATTCTGCATCAATGACTGAAAGTAAGGCCGCTGATGCTTCCACTGCCAAGGGGGTTTTGGAACGAAGTGACCTCCTCAAAAGTGGAACTCCAATTTCAGGATTATAGGATAAAGCTAAATGAGCCAATTCGTAGTCGAGTGGATTACCAAGGTATCCTTTAAAAATTCTTTGATCTGAAAATCTTTTTATAATTTTCATACATATATCTGGTCGAATGTCCCTAGCAAGAAGAAACCGGCAAATAACCCAAGCGATGTATGGATGGTGTTTTTTAGGATTCAACTTTGGCAACAAATTCGAGATTTCATCTGTAGGCGCATCGTCTCTATCGTGCAGTACTTGTACTGCTGCAGCTGTGAAATGATCTATTTCGTCATTAATATATTTCATACAGAGGGATTTCTGCGATTCAAGTGAGATGGCTTTAGCAATAGCCTTAAGAAGTGAAGGACTGTTTCCTTCTTTTTCCAATATTTTCAGTAACCAATCTTGATGTTTGTCTTTAAGAACACTACTTTCTATAGAAGAGCCATATTTTTCAATCTCCGCTTTCCAATATCTGAAATTATCAGTATTATCAAGATCAACTTCTTCGATTAAATCCCAATCTTTCTTGAATGAATTGTTTAGTTGGAAGGTATGGGAGTTTTCTGAAACAAGAGGTCCCTTTTGCAATTCTCTTATTCCGGCTACTATTAATTCTTGGTCTGGTAGCCAAGATCGTAAACGCTCCTCTGGTAGAGGCGCAGGCTCATATTCGATTACACGCCTCGCAAGAAAATACGAATCGATCGTTTCCACGCCTTCATCATGGAAATCCACATCTATTATTTCATTTGAAGGACCATGCAGACTCAATCCTATTCCGTGATAAAAAAACGACCATTCTGGCATACCGGGAATCACCCCCGTTTGCCCTAATTGTGCCTGCTTTAATTCCTTGTCAATACTCAATAGCCATCTCTGTCTTTTTAGCTGACGGACCAAACATGTCAAAAGCCAAGCCAACCAAGGTTCGTCTTTAAAATCAGATACAACTTGGGGCAACTTGAGATTCATATTTTGTTTTCTCTATAACGCCTATGTTAAGCGGCACTAGACATGGACGTAAAATGTCCTCTTCAACGATTAGTTATAGCAGTTCCCGATTAAATATGACACAGTTATATTATTAATTTATCATATACTTAACAAATGATTTTGTGTCTCACTAAATCGGGAACTGCTATATCCTGAGTGTAGCCCGAGCCATAGCGACTTGGAAAAACGTAGCTAAGGGTGAAGCGTTTCATCAGGATAACGTTTGAGTTCGCCTGCATTTTGAAGCAAAGCGGAAAATGTCAGGTGCAACGATTTGTTATACATTTTTTATTCCTTTCATTTCTTCTATTACTCTATCTATAAAATCATTATCCATTTTCATATTATCTTCTAAATCTTGAATTAAAATTTGTAATTTTCTTTTTCCTAATTCAATTCTTAAAACTTCTAATGTAAATATATTTTGTTGAATATCATGATTTATTTTCGCACGATATTCATTTTTAAACCACCAAAGTTTTACATCTTTTAAAATTTCTAATATTAAATGTATCAAATATTGTGTCCTGTAATTATTTATTTTTATTTTTCTGAATGTTTGATTTTTAACTTGTTCATAATATCTTAATTCATTTTTATGTTGGGTTTTAGTTTCCCAATTTTCTTTACTTAATATATTTTCAAATAGCCTATAAAAAATCAATCCTTTTATGTCCGCTTGCAATTTTGTTGAATTAGTAACTAATGGTCTTTTTTGTAGTTTTCTATCGTGTTTTAAAGGCAAAACAATTTCGTAAAGTTTTCGTTTAAAAATATCTTTATTGATGATTGACCAATTAAAATCGCTTCTTCTGTTATATCCTTTTTCTGGTGTGTAGTTGGGTGTTTTTAACAATTCAGGATTGAAAATAATTGTATTTCCCCCACGATAAATAGATGCTTTATTTGTGATACTACCGACTGTTTTAGGTTCAAAAGTTAGTTTTCTAAAAACATTTACTCCGTTTGATAGCAATGCAGTTTCTTTTAGAAAATTTATAAATGCTTCAAAATTTGTTTGCTCTTGTGAATTTTGATAATAAGGGTATTCAAGATGCTGAAAATTATTATTTGACAGGTCGTAATAAAATTCTTTTCGTTCGATATTGACCTTTTGTAATTTATTAAGTTCAAACTTTTCTGTTGGATCGCAATTTACAAAGTATGTTAAATTATAATAAAAATCAATAAGTTGAGAGCGTAAAGTATTTAAAAATGGTAGAGGTGGAGCATCAGATATTTGCCCAAACATTGCATCAACTCCATTACTTGATTGTTTTGATATGATTTTAAAATAATTCGGAATTACAGTCTTATTTTGATTGTCAAATTTAAATAAATGGTCATCATCTATTATCCAAGAAACACAATTTTTATCAAATAAACTCTTTCCTTTTTCATAAACTTTTTGCTGTAAAAAGGTTCTGTTCTCTGCAATCGAGCGACCATTTGAAATATTCTTTATCAGTTCAATTTTTAGATTTTTTTTTGAAACAAAGTAATTTATAATTGGTCTTATCTCATATTCATTACTTGTATTTTCTAAAATTAAAAATCTATAATCGCTTAAATAATTTCCGTATTTTTGATGCAAATTTAAAAATGATTTGAATAATTCTGTTAAATTTTCTGCATTATCTGAAATTGCACCAATTATTAAATTAAATGGTTTAACAGTTTCATTTTTTGTGTCGTCTTTGATTGAAATAAATTCAGCTTTTTCTGCATTATCTGAAATAGTATAATTGAAAAGTTTTTTTGCTCTATCTAATGATTTTTCTTGTAATTCTTTTGAAAATTGATGTAAATATTTACGATAAAATAGGTTTAAACCTTGTTTTTTGTTATTTGGAATTGTTGTTACCCGATATTCAGAAATGGCATAATGATTAACTAAAATATCATCAACAAAAACTATCTTTTTTGATGCTCTTATTCTTTCGTAGTCAATTAATCTGATTGCTAAATCTCTATCAGTTGCACTTTTTAAACTTTCGTCAAAACCTCCAATAGTCCAAAATGTTTTTAATTCAATAAATAGATTACTCCCTTGTAATCCGGGATTTCCAATAAAGAAATTATTTTTTGTAAATGTATTCTTATTAGCCTTTATTTCAATCGTTTTGTCCTTTTCTATTCTCAAAAATCCAGAAACAGAAGCAATGGTTTTAATATTTTTTAATTTTCCATTAATTAATTTTTTCTCTTGTTTGTTTACGCTTTTAAATAGTGTTTCTAAATAATTTGTTTTCCATTCATCATCATCATCAAGAAATGCAAGAAAAAAGTTTCTTCTTGAGTAACACAATGCTTTGAACGCTCCTGAATTCCACGCACCTGTGCCTGAAAATCCTTTTGTTCGTGTATTTTGAATTAGGTTTGTATGAAAAAAACTCTCGAATGCAATATTATGAGTTTCTCTTTGTTTTTTGAATTTATCAAACTTTGGTCTTAAAATTTTTTCACGTAAGGTTTTTATTATTTTATCAATTTTAAAATATTCATCTGAATATCGCTCATTATCTTTTATTGGATTATCATCAACTATATAAATTTGATGTGGATTTATATTAATTTGCTCATATACAGATTTTAAAGAACGCTCTAACAATAGATTCGTTCTTGCAAAACTTGTAGCAATTATCACAATTATTGGGTCTGTATTTTTCTGTTTGTTCATTCTGTTTTGCCTTTTTCCAAAATAAAAATCATAAAATCAGAATTTTCAATACCACTTGTTTTCTTCTCATCTTTTGTTTGAATTATTTCTTTTATGTCCAGATTGTATTTCTTAAATAAGTTTTCATAAAATGATAAAGGTCTATGAATATCAAAACGCTCTCTGTCTGATGAATATATTTTTTTAATAAATTTTGTTTCATTCTTGTAGTTAAAATTATTGGGCAAAATCCGCTTTTGTAATGTTGAACAAGTTTGATTTGTATATAATGGATTGCAAATAACCATAACAACATATTTATTTGAAAGTGCTGTTATATCAACCATTATTTTATTGACAATATCTAACCGCTTTTGTTTAGTTTCAGCCAAATGGTGGCATAAAACCAATGAACACAAAATGCTGTCAAATTTTATTTTTTTAGCAATTAATTTTTCTGTTTCTGTATAATCTAAAATGTCAATATTTTGATAATACTTTTTTATGTATTTATCAACTATTTTTTTATCAGGTTCATAAGCTGTAACAGATAAATTTAGATTTTTTAAAAGCATTGACATATCGCCATATCCTGAACCATAATCAAAAATACTTTTTACCTTTATATGATTTTGAAAAATATCTTTTATTATTGGATTTAAAATATCTTTTTTGCCAACTGTCATTATTTCATTATAGAAACTATCAAATTCTTTTTTTAATTCGCTCTCAACAAAATCAAATTCTGTTATTAACGAAAAATCTTCAATTTCATTAACTGGCGACAAATATTTTTTAAAATCTTGCGAATTTGATAATTTTCCTTGTAATTTATAGCTTACAAAAGCTCTGCGACACATACTTTTAAATAAATAATCTGAAATAGGCAAAAAACTTTTACCAATATCAATTACGAATAAATCTCCTTTTTCAGTTAGTCTTAAATTTTGTGGTTTAAAATCAGTTAAAGTCCATTTAATTTTGCGAAACTGTTTAAGTAAATGAATGAATTTACCTATGTGAATATTTCTGTTTTCTTCAAATTCACTTGTTACTTCATATTTGTATTGAATTAAAAGATATTTGTCAAAATATGATACTTTAAATTTAGGAAAAGTAATAATTTCGGTTTCAGATTGCAATGTTTCTGAGAGTGATAAAAGTGTCCAATATAATTCTAATGGTTGTTGTGAATTATCAATTAGCTTGAAAATATTATGTTTGTCAGTAAAAACAAAACCTTCACTTCCTTTTCCCAAAAATGAAAGTTCATCTTTTAATTCCAAATGGATTTTTATAACTTTTTCAGCTTTATCTTTTTTTATTCTTGGTTTATTAATCCCTGTAAATTTTCTTATTTGATAGTATGAAATTTTACTATTTAAAATGCCTACTGCTTCTTGTGCATTTTTTGCACAAAATATGATATCGTCACGTCTTTCATCAAGTGCTTTGTCACAAAGATTTTCACTCCAACCTTTTACTTGTAAACCAATTATCAGTTTATTCATTTGCCACGATGCAGATATTTCGTTCAAAGTTCCTGAGCCGCCACCAACTGCAATCACTGCATTTGACATACTTATCAGCATTAAATTTCTTGCCAATCCAAAGCCTGTTGGTATTGCTATGTCAATATATTTATTTGCATTTTCAGAATTATAGTCAGGCAAGATACCAATTATTGAATTTTCTGTATAGTTTATAGATTTTCTTGCTCCTTTTGATGCGTATTCCATTACTCCACCAAATCCACCTGTAGCCAAAATAAAACCGTTATCGATTATTAGCCTACCTAGATCAAGAGATATTTTTTGTTTTTCAATATCATTTTCGATGTTTGCATTTCCTATTACGGCTATAATTTGTTTCGACATTTATTCTTGTTTACTTTGATTTCAATTTTCATAGGTATAACGCCTGTGTTAAGCGGCACTAGACAAGGATGTAAAGTGTCCGTTTCAACGCCAAGTTATCCTGAGTGTAACCCGAGTCATAGCGACTTGGAGAAGCGTAGCAAGGGTGGAACGTTTCATCAGGATAACGCCTCAATAATCGGCTGGCGGTACGTCCGGCACCTAAGATGCGAAGTTGATTGACTTGTTATGTGCATATACATAGCACCGAAGTATTTCTTGAACCAGTAGTTCGCTTATTTGGATCATGGAAGGTTTCTACCAACTCGAACCCTGCCTTTCTCATCATGCCTGCTGAGGCTAGATTTTCTTCGTGGTGCTCGATATAGACATTTGTACATTTTTCATTGCGAGCCAATTTAATAGACTCCTTCAGGAGCTGACTGCCTAAACCTTTGCCGCTTTGGCTTGAGGCAACAACTACATCATTTATGTATGCGACATCTAATAAAACAGAATACTTACTCAACTTTGAAGGAGATGCCTCTTTTATAATGAGAACAGCGAAGCCAACAATGCTAGTTTCTTCTGCTATTACAGCTAAAGCTTTTCCTTGATTTATAAGTTGAAATTGATGATCAATACTTTCATCTGTGATGTAATTCCATTCGTTCGGACCCTCCTTTAGCAGGAGTTCCCGCATTGCTTGGAGATCAGTTTCGTCTAACTGACGAGAATGTATTTTCATGTGGCGATCTCTTGCACATAACTCCGTTCTTAAGCGGTTGAAAGTCTGCCTCCAAAATTAAGTTAGAATTAAATTGGTGATTATTTGGTGAGCCACAATAAATCAACCGGGTCGGTGAAGCAAAGCGTAACCGACCATTATGATTTAATAAAATACAGAAACTGTTGATTAGATTTATGTTTGGTCGGTTTCATTCCATTACACCGACCCTACCCGGCTGGTTTTGTAGATAATGGAACAGTTACGATATTAAGCTTACAATTACCAGCTAATGTAGGTTGGACTGACGAAAGGAAGTCCAACATTTTGAAGTTATAATTCTTTTGAATGTTGGAGTTCGCAAGATCACTCCAACCTACGTGCTATTTAAGGAGACCTCAACAAACAGCATGGTAAAACCGTAACCAAAGCGTATATGAAAAGCTAAAACACAACCTGAAAAGAAGCGACATATAACGCCGCATTAAGCGGACTAAAATTGTTGGTTATAATGTGGAGCGAAGCGAAACCTAACCAACTGTTTTAGTTCCGTTTAAATGCCTTTTTATGTGTTTGCTACTCCTCGATTGCAGTATAAGAAACTGGTTCGGCGGTTTCGTACATACCCATTAATTTTTTAGGTAATAAACCACCTGATTCTGGCTCCCCCAAAAGAATAATAAGCGCACGAAGATGCTCATCTAAGTGCGACTGGCTTTCCCATTGTTCAAAAAGAGCAAACTCTGTTGGTTTGTCGATATTTTGATTAAATACATACGAAATACAACCAGCTCTTTGTCTAGATTCTTTAGTTAATTTAGAAGCAAGAATTATATATTCATCAAGAAACTCTGCTTTAATTTTCACATTAACGATTAACGTAATCATATTATACTTCTCAAATTGATAACACTTACAAGTGATGATAATTAGCACATAATACCAGATGTTAAGCGGCACTAGACATGGAAGTAAAGTGTCCACTTCAACCGACTGGTTATCCTGAGTGTAACCCGAGCCATAGCGACTTGGAGAAGCGTAGCAAGGGTGGAACGTTTTATCAGGATAACACTATTCTTGAGCGGATAAAAGTCCGCCTCCAAGATTTAGTTAGAATTTATTTTACTCTGACCCCAATTATTTTAGCGACTATTGGGCATGACATTATACTTAATGAGTTAATGGAACGAACTATTCAAGATACGTTAGATGGAACTTATAATTTGATTTTACGAAATGATGGCCGTTTGATTGTTGAACCAGATAAAATCGAAACAATCAAACAAAAAGATGGTTATTTCAATATTTTAGAATCTGACGACCAACATTTAATTAATATCTTTGAATCAATTAAAAATATTAATCAAAGTCAATTTATTATCGATAATAAAACCGAATTTCTAGCTGTCAGTAAAATCGAAGGACCTGATTGGTATTTTATAACTGTATATCCTAAAGCTTTATTAGCATCTCAAGCCTTTAAAACTACTCATTTTATTTTAATTTTAGGAATAATTTTATTAATAGCTGTTATTTTGTTGTTATTTTTGGTATTACGTAATCAAGTTATTAAACCATTATATAAATTTGTAACTGCTACTCAAGAAATTGCCAGTGGTAATTTTAATTCTAAAACTGATACTTACTCGTTGTTAATAACACGTTCTGATGAACTGGGTCAATTAGCAAATTCCTTTCAGGATATGACAACACAATTACAGAGTAATTTTGTCCAAAACAATACTCAGGATTGGATTAAAACTGGTCAAGCAGAATTAAATAAACTCACTGGAGGAGACCAATATAACAGTATATTATTAAAAAATATCATAACTTTTTTATGTAAATATGTAGAAGCTCAAGTTGGTTTATTTTATTTAACCCAAGTTGCTACCTATAAAAGTTAGGTGATACAATATCATTCAAATTTTTTTTCATATAAATTTC
>JQIA01000431.1_pt1 | contig 20958 bp, 20 predicted proteins | sample 811431 | NCBI WGS metagenome assembly JQIA01 (sample SAMN02998118, study PRJNA258478) | marine sediment metagenome | biome: marine; feature: seafloor; material: sediment; isolation source: oil-polluted sediment collected from 3 locations (0.5 km, 0.7 km and 0.9 km)... | place: USA: Gulf of Mexico ...
CATTGAGTACCACGCGCACGCGATATTGGGTTTTGATGAAATAAAAAGTCAATAGTGCCTCCTTTAGCATGCCCATTGCGATTAGCGCCCGAAAAGGTGTCATCATCTATTTGATACCAATCTTGTAAGGCTCTATTAATAAAAGGGCCAACAATTTTTAATTCATCAGCTTGCTGTTTGGTGAGTTGATCATAAATGAAATCGCCACTACCCGTACCGCCAGCACTAAATAATAGATTTTTACCCACTTGGCCAGTATTGTTAGCGAGGCCATCAGGGAATTTATTTCCTTTAGAGGCAAGTAATAAACGTGAGGTTTCTACCGCCTGACAAGCAACCACATAGATTTTTGCAGTAACACTGCGTTTGTTGCCTGTTGCATCATAGTAATGTATACCACTAATTTTTCCTTTATCATCGGTAGCGATTTTGTACACTTTTGAATTTGGTTTAATGGTGCAATTGCCTGTTGCCACGGCATGATTGAGTAAAGCCGCTCTGCCGCTACCTTTAGCGCCAGTTGAGCAACCATAGCTGCTGCAATAACCAGAATATTCACAACTGCGTCGTCCCATGGCGGGCTTTGATAATATAGCTCTTGGCACAGGAATAGCGTGGTAGCCAATGCTTGTTGCTGCTTTATCTATCCATGATGACATTGGCAATTCAGCTATCGGAGGGTAAGGGAAATCTGTTGAACGTGGCTCTTGGTGTGGATGTTTAACGACTCGCCCCGATATTCCTATTTTTTGCTCTGCGATGGCATAAAAAGGCTCTAATTCAGCATAGCTAATGGGCCAGTCTGCGATATTAGCGCCATTAATTTCGCCAAATTCAGTTTTCAAACGAAAATCTATCGGCTTTAAACGATGAAAATAACCACTCATAAAATTAGATGAGCCGCCAACGACGCTGCCATTCCACCATGACCAACCTGAATCACTGGTTTTTTCACCTTGCCAAAAATTATTCCCTTCGTTATCTTGAACTTTTTCTTCAATAACATGCTGTTCATCTTCAAGCTTGGGGTTATAAGCATCATGGAGACTAATAGCGAGTTCATCTTTAAAGAAGTTTTGTTCCGTAAGCCAAGGACCTTTTTCTAACACTAAAACGTTAGCACCTGCTTTTGCTAAGGTGTACGCTACTGGTGATGCGCCCGCGCCACTACCAACAATGCAAATATCATAATCTAGGTCACTCGTTTTGCTCATGCTTTACTACTTCTTTTAATATTGATGTTACGAACGGTCATTTGATTATAACGGCTAGGCTTTAGTTGAACTTTTTTAGCACTAGCACGTGGTGGTAATTCAAAATAGCGTTGACCCTTTTCTGGTAAAGGAAAGCCGGCTTGATGTTCTAACCATTGCCACCCAACACCTTGAGGATTACCTCCATAACTAGGCGGTGATAGCATGGCTTCAAAAAGATAATTAATTAAGGTGGTCAGCCAATTTTCACCTGCATTTGAGTGACTAATTTGTCGTAAAAGTAATTCTTTTTCTTCAAACGTTAACTCAGCAAAGGCTTGGCTGTACTCCTTTCTGGCATAATTGTTAAGCCAACCAACGCCTTCTAAGATAAAATCTTTTTCATTTTGTTTGGTGGGGTGTACTGTCATTACTTGATATAAATAGTCTAAAACATGGATACTTTGTGCGTTTATATCATTTGAAGCAGCAGATTTTGGTAACAGGTGAGATAACGTTGCATCAAGGGTTAACCACGGATCACGTTTTTTTAATTCAAGTAGCTGCTGTTGCTGTTTTGCTGAAATGATAAAGGCGGGTAGTGCTGCAACACTTGCAGCACCCATGGCTGATTTTAAAAGAGTTCGTCGCGACAGTTTTTTCTCGGCGAGCCAAACGGGTGTTTGGTATTTTTTATCAAAGAATGAGGTCACGTAATTTTCCTAAAAGCTAGGCTGTTTTGTTACTGTTTCTTTTGCCATTTATGCAAAAAAGTTAACCAGTATTCTACCGAGTATCCCGTATCTCCTTGTAATTCTGCCGTATCTTTTGATAACAACATTTTTCCCGAAGCGGTAGAGATGTACATATGTGGGTAGCCTAGTACTGGCGGTAGTGTGTCCATGAAGGCTTTGTTTTCATTTGTATCACTAACATTAATTTTAAGCAGTACATATTTACTATGTAACGCTTGATAAACTTTAGGATTTTTCAATAAAAAAGCATCCATTTTGTGGCACCAAGTACACCAGTTACCGCCAATTTCAATTAATACATTACGATTCGTTTTTTTAGCTAATGTTAAAGCAGCATTAGCATCTTTAAAAACATCTCGTTCGGCATTATAGACCTTACTATACTCAGGTAAGTTATAGGTTAAAGACAGCACTTTGTCATTTGACTTAGAAAAAGCGGCGGCGGAAACAAATAAATAAATGCTCACTACAATATAAATAACTGATTTCATTTTTCTCTCAATAAATAATTAATTAACAACAAGCAATATGACCTTTATTACCTTAACTATATTTCAAAAAAACTGTTGAAGCATTATAATAACGCTAATTATTTTATTAGCGTTCATTAAAAGGATCACTCCATGCGTCCCAGCGGCAGAACTTTAGGGCAAATTCGCCCTGTCACTATTACTCGTCAATTTACTACTCATGCTGAAGGCTCAGTACTTATTGAGTTTGGCGATACCAAGGTAATTTGCACCGCTTCGGTTGAAGAAGGTGTGCCACGATTTTTAAAAGGTAAGGGTAAAGGTTGGGTAACAGCTGAATACGGTATGCTACCTCGTTCTACCCATACACGTATGCGCAGAGAAGCTGCGTCAGGAAAACAAAGTGGCCGTACGTTAGAAATTTCACGCTTAATTGCGCGCGCACTTCGTGCCGCAGTTGATTTAAAAGCTTTGGGTGAAAACACCATTTCTGTTGATTGTGATGTTATTCAAGCTGATGGTGGCACACGTACTGCTTCAATTACTGGTGCTTGTGTCGCATTAGTTGACGCTTTAAATTATATGCGCGCTAAAGATATTATTAAAACTAACCCTCTTAAACATATGATTGCTGCTATTTCTGTTGGTATCTATAAAGGTGAGCCTGTTGCTGATTTAGACTACGCTGAAGATTCAAATGCTGAAACAGATATGAATGTGGTTATGACGGACACGGGGAAACTCATTGAAGTGCAAGGTACTGCGGAAGAAGCGCCATTTAGCTTTGAAGAAATGCAGGCGATGATGCAATTATCTAAAGATGCGATCAATGAATTATTTGACCACCAAAAAGCAGCGTTGAGTTAATACTAATCTCGCTAACTAAATGATCTTTTAAAAAGATTTAAATGTCCAATAACATTGTTGTGATTCATTCTAATAGGCAAAGATTACTTAATCAAACGCCTTGCCTACATGGTTGTAGGCATTTAGGTTTGTCTGGTACTTAAAAGTGATGTGTTGAATATTTATTTTCTTTTTAATTTGAGTCATTAATGAATCGAAAGAGTCTTAATTAGCAAACAAATTGGAGAGAATGATGAAAGATTATCAACGTGAATTTATTGAGTTTGCTTTATCAAAGCAAGTGTTACGCTTTGGCGAGTTTACTTTAAAATCAGGCCGTACAAGCCCGTATTTTTTTAATGCTGGTTTATTTAAAACAGGTGGTGATTTAGCCCGCTTAGGCCGGTTTTATGCGGCGGCATTGGTGGATGCTAATATCGAGTTTGACCTGGTATTTGGCCCCGCTTATAAAGGCATTCCTATTGCTACCACGACAACGGTTGCTCTTTATGATCATCATAACCTTGATGTACCTTATTGTTTTAATCGAAAAGAAGCGAAAACGCATGGCGAAGGTGGCAGCTTAGTTGGCGCAGATCTTAACGGTAAAGTGATGTTAGTAGACGATGTTATTACCGCGGGTACGGCCATTCGTGAATCGATGGAAATTATTAAAGCGCATAATGCCGAGCTTTCAGGGGTATTAATTGCGTTAGATCGCCAAGAAAAAGGGCAGGGAGAACTATCCGCTATTCAAGAAGTTGAACGTGATTTTGGAACTAAGGTTATTTCAATTGTGACTTTAGCTGATGTGGTTAGCTACTTGCAAGAAAAGCTTGATGATACTTACAGTGATGAGTTAGCGACTAGCTTAGCCAGTATTAATCAATATCGTCAAAATTATGGTATTTAATTTTAATCGTTATTTACGCGAGTAATTCAAATTGATGTGACACAGGCTTTTCATATGCTTGTGTTATTGCAGAATAAAAATGTTCTATACGCCCTGCTCTTTGTTGTACTTCTTTTGTTTGTGAAAGCGTTGGCTGTGCAGGCGCTATTGTTTCTTGAGATTTTAGCGTTTGATTAATAAACTGATCAAAGCTTTGCGCTGTAATATGATCATTTTGAAGCGACTGTTCATCATTTGCTAATGTTTGATTAGGTTTAACGTAGGGGGGATTTTCAGAAGCGCGTGTGTCAAATTCAATCCCCTGTTGTTGTAGTATTTCGGATTGAGCCTGTAAAATAATTTGCGCTGCTGTAGCCGCAACTCTCGTATCTTGAACCGATGGGTTAGCAGGCGCTAAAGCAGCGGCGTGCACTTTTTGCATTTTAGCAATGGTTGCTTTTGGATCGCCTGCAATCGATGATAAATCAATAGAGACTTCTCCCTCAACGGCATAATTTTTGCCATCAGGCCCTGTTTCAAATGAATAATTAGGCGATCCAGTATGTGCCCCTCCAACGGCTGCGTGCGCTAATTCGTGAGAACGAACTTCTTGATCTCTTTGTTTTAATTTACTTATTTCACGCGCTTGTTGAAACTCATCAATGGGGTCGCTGTCATTGTTATTTTCTAAATCTTGTTGATCATCACTTTGTTGAGTGTTTTGTTCGTCATTGTGTTCTTGGTTTGGTTCTTGTTTTTGCTCGTTATTTTTCTCATTGTTTTTTTCAGAAAGAGTATTATTAGCGAGCTCTGCTTTTTCTTTTAGGCTAATAAAATCTATATTTTCACTATTTTGAGCAGGTGTTTTACCGCGCTCTTTATCTGTTGATACACCTTTCTCAGCCGCCGATTGTGCAAGTGCCGCAGGTTGAGTGATAACTTCACGTTGGTTGTTTTCTCGACGTAATGTTTCCGTATGTGGATTAAGCACAGTAGGAATTGATAAATTAGTGGCTTGCGGAGTAATATTCATAACTTTTTACAGCTTAGCTTTTTGATGTATTCCTTTACGTCAAATAAAGCATCTCTACTAACGTGTTTAAGCGGTGACATCCAGTAAAGTGCCTAAGCTTTCATCTGCCGTTTTAATGACTTGAACGGAGGCTTTTGCTTGAAATTCAGCTACTTTTAAATCAACAATCGATTGATTTAACGCGGGAATTTTCTGATCACCAGATTCAAATGTTTGCACCGTTTCGTCATGGTTAACAGTGGTTTGTGCAACAATATTTACCGCCGCTTGGTTCGCTTCTTCTGTTGCCCGTTGAAAACTTTGCATACCAGAGTTAAACGCTGATTGAATTTCCATCATTAATCCTTAACTGAGTTTTAATTAAGTTAAATGTTAACTACATTTTATTTTTATACTGTTCTCTTTGTTTGATTATTGACCAAAAAGAAAGAAAAGTAAAGTTTTAGGCTTGCCTAAAACTTTACTAATGGTAGCTGAATTCTGCATTTTGAAGTAACACGGGTATAACTGGTAGATTATTAATACATTGAGGATCAACACTTCAATGATCGTTGTCTTTTAATCTTTGTTTAAATTTCTGTAACAACCATTGAGTTAAAATGGTAGAAAAGTCATTAAGATGAGAAATAAAAGGGGCATGAGATGCTTGATGAAAAATATGCATTTCACTGTTGTTTGTTAATGAGGTAACTAAATCGGCCACTTTAATGGGTACTAAATTATCGCCACTGCCATATAAACGAAAAAATGGCTGTGTTATATCTTTTAATTGTGTTCTTAAGTCACTGGTTTCAAGAAGTTTTAATGATTCATTGAGCGTGGTTTTATTTGGTATTGACTGTTGCATGACCAAGTGCGTTATCTGCTTTATATCTTGGCGAACGTGTGGGCTGCCCATTGCTTGAATTTTTAAAAAGTTGCTGATCATTTTTTCAGTATCTACGGTTAACAACTGGTGAAAAGTTTTTAGTGTTTTTGATTTTATTCCTGGCCATGAAACGTGTTCTTCTTCTACAAAACAGGGTGAGCTAGACACACTAATAAGTGCCAATACCTGTTTAGGATAAGTTAGTGCCATTTGTGTTGAAATTAACCCTCCTAGCGACCAACCAAGGTAAATAGCAGGTTGTTTAACGGTATGTGCTATGTGTTGACAGAGGTTATCAAGTGAGTACGGAGTTAATTTTACATCGAGATTATTACCAAACCCAGGTAAATCAATTGTTATCACGGTAAACTTTTCTTTAAAATCACTGGATAATCCGTCAATAAAAGGTTGCCATACGGCTGAATTTAACCCCCAACCATGCAATAATACAATAGGAATTTTTTGCTTGTTTGCTTGAAAATGAGTGTCAAAATGAAGAGTTTCTGTCATGCTTAGTTTATATACTGAAATATGATTAATAGTACTAGTGTACAAAATGGATGATAACAATGGAATGGTCAACTAAATTTCACGGATATTTAAATCGAATAAAACGCGTGATAAGTCAATGTGATTTATGCGGTAATAACGTACAAACTAATTTATTAATTTGCGATGCCTGCTTTGCTGATTTACCACTGTTTAATCAAAATATAACCCAAACTGATTTGCTTAACTGGCCTGCGATTAATCGTGCCTTACCAGATGTTTATTTTGATCATTTATTTTGTTTATCTCCTTATTTGTCGCCTTTTACTCAGTGGCTACCACAGTTTAAATACAAAGGTCGGTTTGAACTATCGACGCTTTTTGTTGATTTGCTTTATCAACAATGGCAAAAAGTTGGGAGCCAATATGCTAACGTTGATCTGGTTTTAAGTGTGCCTTTATACATAAGTAAATGGCAGGCGAGGGGATACAATCAAGCTCACTTAATTGCTGAGAAACTGGCTAAAAAAATAGCAGTGCCTTATCAAGCATCCATTTTACAGCGTATCAAACACAATGAGAGTCAAGTAGGGCAAACAGGCAAGCAAAGAAGGCGTAATTTAGCTGACACTTTCATGTTAGTTGAACCTCTTAGTCAAAATGTTAATCATGTTGTACTGGTTGATGATGTGGTAACAACCGGTAGCACAGCAAGCGAAATTAGTAAAATACTTAAAAAGGCAGGCGTAGCCAAAGTAACATTAGTTACAGTTTGTTTAACGCTACCTAAAGTTTAGAAAAATAAAGCCTAAAAATGATTAGCACATATTAGATTTGCAGGGTAAAATAAATATACCTGAGTAAAACACTCAAGTATATTTATCCTTTAAGTACATAGAGTAAGAGAGCCCCAGTATTATGATTACTATATCGCCTTCCGCCCAAGAGCATTTTATTAAACTACTATCTCAACAAGCAGAAGGTACCCATATTCGCGTATTTGTTGTAAACCCTGGTACGGCTAAAGCTGAATGCGGCGTGTCATATTGCCCACCTGATGCGGTTGAACATGATGATATAGAGTTACCTTTTGACGGTTTTTCAGCCATGGTTGATAACGACAGTAAAGCTTATTTAGAAGACGCTGAAATTGACTTTGTTATTGATAAAATGGGCTCGCAATTAACCTTGAAGGCGCCTAATGCTAAGTTACGTAAAGTCGCTGACGACGCACCTTTATTTGAGCGTGTTCATTACTTTTTACAAGCAGAAGTAAATCCGCAACTTGCTGGCCATGGCGGTGAGTGTACTTTAATTGAAATAACTGATGACGGTTATGCTGTATTACAATTTGGTGGTGGCTGTAATGGTTGTAGTCAAATTGATGTTACGGTTAAAGACGGCATTGAAAAGCAATTAATTGAAATAATGGGTGATGAAATTAAAGGTGTTAAAGATGTCACTGAGCATGAACGTGGCGATCATTCTTATTATTAAACCATTTTTATTCGGTTGTTGTACCGTTTGAAACTGATTACATATGAATAATTTACTTGCTAAATTAGGTCAAGATCCCAAACGTAGCTTATCCCTATTTTTACGTGGGCTTGGCCTTTTTGTTATTGGTTTGTTGTTTATCGCTTTAGGTTATTTTAATCACTATTTATGGCAAGTGATTGGCATTATCATATTAATTATTGCGTGTATGATTGCTGCATGGGGTTATTTGGGTATTTTTGCTAACCGTTGGTTTAATATCCTTAACAAGCATAAATAGTGGCATGTTTTATTAATGATTTCTTTCATTCAAAAATATTGGTTGTATCTTACCCTTTTATTACTTACGGCCATTGCTAGTTTATCGTTGTGGCCTGCGGCTCAATTACCTAATGTTCCAGGTACCGATAAAACGCATCACTTTATTGCTTATGCAGCATTAGCCTTTCCAAGTGTTTTGCGTAAACCCAAAAATTGGCAGGCACTACTCTTTATTTTTATGCTATTTAGTGGTTTAATTGAACTAATACAACCCTTTGTGAATCGTTATGGCGAGTGGTTAGACATGCTGGCTAATGCTTTTGGCTTGTTCTGTGGCTTTACTTTGGCACAAACTGTTTTGTTTTTACAGGTTAAAAAAAGTAGTGATGATACCTAAATTGATCATCACCAATATGATTTTATAGTTAGCCATTACGATATACTCGCATATGGGCATAGCGTAAAAAACCTTAGTGAGTTAATGATGCAACAACCAGCAAGACATACTCCGAAACATTTATGGCAAAAAATCATTAATATTATTGCTAAATTGAGTTTTTTTATTGCGGCAATAGGCGTGGTATTAACGCTAATTTATGGTAATGATGTTAGTGAAGCGAATAAAGCATCAATGGGGGCTATTACTTTTATCTGTTTTGCTATTGGTATTGTTTTAAACACGATAGGAAATACGAGTATTCCAAGCCTGAAGCCTGACAACGATTAATGTTGGCGCTTATATTCGTGATAATGTCAGCGGAATTTCGTATTTTGAATCATCACAGGTATGAACTTTAGTTTTCACCTTGAGAAGTTAACACGTTAGCCCTAAAGTGCCATGCCAATGTTATTCCTCTTGCGAGCATAAACACTAAAAATGCCGCCCATAAAGCATGGTTACTATATTCTGGTGATAACGTGCTGTTTAACAGCCACCATACAGGGAAAAAACAGCCAAAAGTAGCAATAATCATGCTATTACGCATCACTTTCGCTTTCATCATGCCGACATAAACACCGTCGAATAAGTAACACCAGCACGCGGCTATAGGTAGCCAGACCATCCACGATAAATATTTTTCTGCATAATCAACTACACTAGGAATATCAGAAATCAGTAATAATAAAGACTTTCCCGCAAAGGCAAATAGCAATGAATAGCTGAGCGCAAAGATAGCGGTCCATAAAAGAGCAATGTTCACCGTGTTTTTTAGTGTGTTAAAATCACGTTTCCCCCAAGCCTTACCAACGATTGCTTCGGTTGCATTGGCAATACCATCTAAACCAAATGAAATAAGTAATAAAAAGTTTAATAAAATGGCATTGGCTGCAACAACATTATCGCCTAATTTTGCGCCTTGAAAGGTGATAAAAATAAAGCAAGCTTCTAAACATAAGGTGCGAATTAAAATATCTCGGTTGAGTGTGAAATAGATTGATAAACTTGCCTTCTCTAATAAAGAGGCGAACAAAGGAGCGAATAAAAAAGTAAGCAAATGATCACTTTTATGTTTTGAAGAGGTGAAAAATGCGACTATTGATGTTTTATAACGCAGTGTTATCAACGACAACCCTAAAAACATACCTGAATACTCTGCAATTAAGGTGGCAAATGCAACACCTTGAACTTGCCAATGAAAAACAAAGACAAACAATAAATCTAAACAGACATTAATTAAGTTAGTCACTATTAATAGCCACATTACTGCTTTAGTTTGATGGTTACCAATTAGCCAACCTAAAATAGTTAAATTTGCTAAAGCAGCAGGAAAACCCCAAAGTCTAATTTCACTATATTGACGCGCATAAAGCTGAACTTTCTCTGATCCTCCGGCTAAATGTAATGCGCCATTAATAAAAGGGGTTTGCATTAAAATTAAGATTAAGCCAATAACAAAAGCAACGCTAATTCCTCGAAATAGCACCAGTAAATTTTTATTGCTATTATTTTCACCAAATGCCTGTGCACTTAATCCTGTAGTAGACATACGTAGAAAACCACATAACCAAATTACCGACGTGATAATCATGGCTCCTATCGTACTTCCGCCTAAAAAGTAAGCGTGAGGTAAGTGACCAATCACAGCCGTATCAACTAAACCAAGTAATGGCACAGTGATATTAGATAAGATCATAGGTAGTGCAAGCAATAACAGTTGTTTATGCTGATCTAATTCAATGATTTTCGACAAGAATTTTTCCTTCTTACTGAGTAAGCGATTTAAAAAAGTTATTTTATTGATACTGTCGACTTTACTGTAACGCAAAGCACTTTTATTCAGGTGAATTCGACTAACTAAGGGATCTTTAAAAAGGCTTAAATTTTAATTTGAACCATTAACTCAGCTTATTGGTATAATATATTTTGAAGATGATATCAGGTAAGTGATTATACTATTTCAATTTTAAATGGAAACAGATCATGAAAAAGACTTTATTGGCAGCATTTTTATATTGTATTCATTTAACTGGTTTTTCTGCCGTTATTTTACAATACCATCACGTGAGTGGTAGCACACCTAAAAGTACAAGTATTAGTCCTGAGCAGTTCGAAGTGCACTTAAAATATTTGCAAGATCATAACTTTACTGTCGTGCCTTTATCGCAACTAATGAGCAATATAAAAAAACAACAGCCCTTAAAAGATAAAACGGTTGTCATTACCTTTGACGATGCTTACATAGATATTTTAACGCAGGCAAAACCGCTGTTAGATAAATATCATTACCCATACACCATCTATATTAACCCAGGTATTATCAACCGAAATGAACATCGAAAAAAATCACTTTATCTTTCTTGGTCGCAATTAAAGACAATGGCTGAAGAAGGCGTGATCATGGCAAATCATGGTTTTGAGCATGATTCTATGATTCGTATTACTGACGGTTTAACTGAAACTGAGTGGTTAACAAAGCAAACGGAATTGCTGTTAAATGCAGAACGAATAATTAAAGAAAAAACAGGTCAAAGCTGGCGCTATTTTGCCTATCCTTATGGTGAATATAACCTTGCCGTACAGCATTGGATTACTGAACATGATTTTATAGCCTTTTCACAGCAATCAGGGGCTATTGGTATACATACAGACTTAACCAGTATACCTCGTTTTCCTGCTTCTATGCCCTACGATAAAATGCTAGGGTTACGCGACAAGTTACATTCATTACCCTTTAATATTCAATTACAAGGCGAGCAAACTGACACCATTTTTGAATATAAACAAGCAAAGCGTGTAACTTTCACGGTAGAAACAGAAGATTTTTATAAAGCGGGATTAAATTGTTATATTTCAGGTTTAGGTAAACAAAAAATAGAATGGCTAGGGGATAGCCGTTTCACTATCAATTTTACGGGTGATTTACCCGTGGGTCGTGTGCGTGCTAATTGCACCGCAGCTAGTATTAGTAAACCCGGCCGTTATTATTGGTACTCAAAACCGTGGTTTATTTTGAAACCAGATGGTAAGTGGTATCACTTATAACATATAGCTAAACCACGTCAAAATGCTTGAGCGATTCATGCTCAAGCTGTGTATTTAAATTAAAGCGTTATATTCATTTAAACCCCTTTACACCAAGAACGATAATGATTATCATTAACTTGTTGTCTAGAGCAAATGAATACTCTCTCAGTTGCTTTAAGCAATAACGAAGCTGGTAACTTAGTGGTTATGCTTCAGGACACATAACCACTAAGTGCTACTTTGTGATTTACCCTTAGAATTGAAAATTAAATTTTGATGGTTTAGCCAGTGTTTGCTTTTTGCAGGCACTGGTTTTTTTTGATTATTTACTGCTCAAAGGTTGACAAGACGGTGTATTTAAAAGACCATATGGACATCTAAACGTCTAAATAAAATAAATAAACATTATGTTGAACAAACAATCTGAACTTCAAGCTAGATATAATGATATCAATCGAGGTGTCTATTTTATTGGTACTACGCCACCTAAAAGTGATATGCCACTAGATGAAGTCGCGACAATTGCAGATAAATTACTTGAGCGAGTGAGTGATATAGACTTTGACGGCTTAATTGTTTATGACATTCAAGATGAAGACTCACGTACTAGCAAGCCAAGACCTTTTCCTTTTAAATCGACTCATGATGTTAGACTTTATTCATCTTTACTGAATGAAAAATCTGAACGACCTGTTATTACTTATAAAAGTGTTATTCAGTCTGACAGTAATAGTTTTGATCAGTGGGCAAGTGAAGCTTGGGAAAAGTATGGTGTTAAAGATATTGTACTTGTTGGTAGCCCTTCTAAAAATAATAAAATTTCATTATCTTTGGCAGATGCTTATAAAACACTTGTTGATAATCAGCATGATTTTTTTATTGGCGGTGTTACTATTGCTGAGCGCCATGCAAGTAAAAAAAATGAGCATGAACGTTTGATTGAAAAACATCAACAAGGCTGTAATTTTTTTGTTTCACAAGCAATATACAACCCACAAGCTACCATTGATTTACTGACCCGCTATGCTATTGAATGTCAAAAACAAGGCTTGAAGCCACAACGGTTAATATTAACGTTTTCACCATGTGGCAGTAAAAAAACGTTAGAGTTTATAGACTGGTTGGGTGTAAATGTTCCTGAAGCCACTAGTTTACGCATTTTAAATGCACAAAACCCATTGTATGAGTCAATTCGTATTTGTACCAATAGCTTACAGCAAATTTTAGATGCTGTACTTCCTTACGACTTACCTTTAGGTTTAAATATTGAAAGCTTAACTAATCGTAAAGAAGAAATAGATGGCTCTATTTTATTGTATAAATTATTGCGTTCAAAAATGGATAATTTTTTAGCCAAAAAAGAATTAAACTTATTAAGTAGTAAATAAGTCAATTTGAGAGCAAGTTTTACCTTAATGGAATTAATACATTTTTAAACGTATTAAAAGCGACTGAGGTGTCGCTTTTAAGTTTTATAATCAAGTGGTTACTTGGATTTTATTGGGCAAGTATTCAACCCCAGTACTTTATACAGTGGGCAAAAACTAATAGCGCCCGTTAATAATGGAATTAAACCAGCCCAGCCCCAAAGGGTTTGTGGTCCAAAAAAAACTAGGCTTATACCAATAATACCAATTAAAATCCGTAACGTTTTATCTAACCCGCCAATATTTTTCATTATCATTTCCTCAATGTAAAAGTGTTTGAATAACTTATCAAATAAAAATATTACTGACCGTGACAAAGTCACATAAGCGTAAAGTTATATATACCCAAACTACCTCAAGATGCGAGTTTGGGCATATTCACATTAGATATAATTTATTATTTTTAAAGGAAATATTTGTTATTGATTTTCGAGTGATTTATTATCATTAGTATTCGTTCTTTTTAATTTGATTTAATGGCTACTCATTTACTTCATCAAACGCATTATACTCGTCAAGTACAGGTTTTGCTAAGCAAGATCTATAGTCGCGATAAGCCTGATGGTTCAATGCTTGAACAAGCGATCAGTTTTTTTGAAGATAACAGTTTTGTTGCCACTGATGAAGAAGTAAGTCCGCAACGCCAAGAGCTTTTACAATTAGAGTGTATCAAGCGCCACAACTACTTATTGTGTATTTGTTATGAAATATTGGAACTAACAGAAGGTAATAGTTTTGATGAAAGCAACCGAAAGTCAGCACAATTATTAGGTACAATTCAATTAATCACGCCTACGGAAGGTAAAAAAATTGCGATTAATAATGAGCAAAATAAGGGGTTGTATAGGGCAATTTTAAGTATTCGTTTATTAGATAAATTATTATTTGATGGTGGGTTATCTGCACCTCATATTATAACTACCTTAGCGGAATTTTCTGATAACAAATTTTCTCCCTTTAATAAAAACGTACAACAACGTATTAACGATCAATTAAAAGTGCCATTAATTATGGCCGCTTTATTACAAGATATAGGTAACTATCACGGTGAGGCACAAAAAATCTTACTTGGTGATAACGGTCAAGAAAACCCTTTTCGAACGTTAGATATCGAATCAAGAAAAAAACTTTTACAAATTAACTATAAAGAAACGTTAAAATATATCATTGACGGTTTAGCAGCCCCTGCTTATGTGGGGTCTTCAAAAAAAGATCGTGATCGCTTTGTTATTGATGAAAAAGCAAAGGCTATATTCTTACAACAACTAGTTAAAAGTAGTTTTAAGCCAAAACTAGGTATTGGTAATTTATTAAAAGTACCACAAATTTATACCTCAATTATTTTTTCAACCAAAGATAGTTATAATTATAAAGTGTTGCCTAAAGTATTTCAGGTACTTAATAAAAATGCTGAACTTGGTGCTTGTTCAAAAAAAATTGTTGATGCGTTATATGAAATTACAGGCATGTTTCCCCAAGGTTATGGGATCATTTATATGCCTGTAGGTAGCATGGGAGAACAAGGCAATTGTTACGAATATGCCATTGTAAATCGCTTGTATCCTCCAGATCCAGAGCAACCCTTATGCCGTATAGCAACAAGAAAATTAGCTTTTGTGGGTTATGGCCATAATATTGAAGTTAACAAAACAAATAATTTATATTTTCCGCACATGGCGAAAAAACTTGCTAGTTTAAGTAAAGATCGCATGAATGAAATTCTTGAATTACTTTCGTCAAATTATCAAGAAAGGCAAAAATTAGATTTACTCCCAAGATGCTGGCATACCGATGTGTTTTTTTCAGTTAAAAAAAATCAAAATCTATGGAATAAAAAAAATGAATAAAGCTATTTTTAAAAGGTTCTTATTATGAATAATCAGTTTATAAAATCTAAAGCCGCTATTGCTTGGGGGGCAAATCAGCCGTTATCGGTTGAAGAAATAGATATAATGTTACCTAAAGCAGGTGAGGTATTAGTCAAAATTATTGCTTCGGGTGTTTGTCATACCGATGCTTTTACTTTATCAGGTGAAGACCCAGAAGGTATTTTCCCTGTTATTTTAGGCCATGAAGGTGGCGGTATTGTTGAGCAAATAGGTGACGGTGTTACGAGCGTAAAGGTGGGCGATCATGTTATTCCTTTATATACGCCTGAATGTGGTGAGTGCAAGTTTTGTTTATCAGGCAAAACGAATCTTTGCCAAAAAATTCGTGAAACTCAAGGCAAAGGCTTAATGCCTGATGGTACGACTCGGTTTTATAAAAATGGTCAGCCTATTTATCATTATATGGGGTGTTCAACGTTTTCTGAATACACGGTTTTACCTGAAATATCCTTAGCAAAAGTGAATAAAAAAGCGCCTTTAAAAGAGGTGTGCTTATTGGGTTGTGGCGTCACTACAGGTATAGGTGCGGTAATGAATACCGCTAAAGTAAAAGCGGGTGATACTGTCGCTATTTTTGGTTTAGGTGGCATCGGGCTTTCTGCTGTTATTGGCGCGGTAATGGCAAAAGCGAGTACGATTATTGCCATTGATATAAATGAATCTAAATTTGAGTTAGCGAAAAAATTGGGTGCTACAGTTTGTATTAATCCAAAAAAATTCGATCAACCTATTCAAGATGTCATTATTGAGATGACCGATGGTGGCGTTGATTACTCTTTTGAATGTATTGGTAATGTTAATGTGATGCGTAGTGCTTTAGAGTGTTGCCATAAAGGTTGGGGTGAGTCAGTGATTATAGGTGTTGCTGGCGCAGGGCAAGAAATATCAACACGACCATTTCAGTTGGTTACTGGGCGAGTATGGCGTGGCAGTGCTTTTGGCGGCGTGAAAGGTCGTAGTGAATTGCCTGAATACGTTGAGCGCTATTTAGATGGAGAATTTAAACTGGATGATTTTATTACTCATACAATGGGTTTAGAGCGCATTAATGACGCCTTTGATTTGATGCATGAAGGCAAGAGTATTCGCAGTGTTATTCACTTTTAATCAGTATTGGTTGCCTACATATAGACAACCAGCTGTGAAGTGTGTGATTCATTATTTGGAAGTAAAGACACTTTAGTCGTTAGGGGGTAATGCTAGTCATGCTCGTCATTAAAATAGTGCCAAAGCAATGATTAAGTAATACCTAGCTATTTATTTCCCTTTATCTTAAAGCTCCAATGCAATCTAGTTGTGCCTAAACCAATCAAGGCACTTTTGAGTCGGACTATTTTAAATGCTTTATTACGGCCAAAATGCTCTCCATTTATTTCATAACTAACGGTTAATTCAGCCTGTTTACTGCCTTTGGAAATTAAGTATGTTTGTTGTCGTTCGTTTTTGCTTTTCTTTATTATCCTCCAATTAGCAGGAATTAAGTCATTATCAAAGTATGTTGGCTTACCATCTAAATCATCACCATTAAAGCTGTATATTACATGTGTGTCGCTAATGTTATTTTTTATAACTTCAACAGTAGAATAATAATGTATTGTTGGCTTAATTTTTATTTGAGTGAAAGTCGTGCGACTTAACTCGTTACGGGTTTGACTATCAATAGTTTTTTGCTTAATAGCGGTAGATGAAATGATTAATACTAGAAACAAAATACCATAAAGTGCTACTTGAGGCTTGCTGGCGCTAGGCTGTTTTTTCGTATGTGTTTCTTCAGCTTTAGCACTTTCTTTATCAGTTAAATAAGCACCAAATTTGAATAGCAATAACATAAAGGGTAAATATAAGTACCAGCCAAAAGTGTTGTGGTCTTCCATTAATGAACTGGTCATTTCAGTTTGATGACCAATAATAATTAATAGTGAAATACGTATCCAGTTGGTTAATAAAGCACCTAAAATGGCAGTAAATGCAAATAACACAATGTTTTTTGTTGTACGTAAATAAAGAAAAATATACAGAGAGCTAATTGCTAACGAAGTGAGTAAATATCGTAACCCGCTGCAACCACCTGCAATTTCAAATACGCCTGAAGGAATATGCACAAATTGATCTTCAACATAAACAGGAATAGTAGTAAAGCTCATCATAGTATTCACGGCCATAACCGATAAATCTTGCAAAGGTATCGTTAATAGCCCCCATAAAGGCATTAAAAATATTAAATAGCAGGCTGCAAAAAGTACTTTTATATTATTGTTGAAGATAAAGTTAATAGCCGCACACAGCAGTAATAATGTTGCTAACCAATACCCTAAACTGATTTGTGCTGTGCTGGTGACAAATAACAGATAGCTACTTGTAAGTAGAATACTAAAAGCAAGCCATGAGAAATGTTCTCTAACATTTAGTTCTCTTGTCTTTGATAATGTGTAAAACAAATAACCGACAATAATAGGAATTAAATAAGCATGAGAATACGTACCATCATCAAAACTATGCCGCCACAATGTCACTAATATAGGCCAATTTAATAGCGAAAAAATAAGTACAATAATGGCCATTGTAAAAAGGGGGGTGTAGTTTTTAAGTTTATACTTTTCAAGTAAGTGCATGTTGTTATTTATTCAGCGTTATTATGGTTATTCTCTTTATTCAAAGAGAGCGGTCATTCCTTTGGTCGCTTAACGTACGGTATTGAGTATCAATATTTACGTCTCAATAGTTACAACGCTGTATAAAAGCGATAAGGCTGACTTTGGAATTTTATTTGATTCGATACTATTATTTATAATAACGATTTTCACTGATATTTTAACGAGATCAGAAATAATTCCCTTTATTAGAGGCTTTTTGAGCTTCTGCTAGAGCACGAAATTATATTACGTGGGCAATGGTCAATCGTCTACTAGTTATTTAAAAATGTTTGTTTACAGATTGCTTAATGGTAATCTTTATTCACTGCAATAAAAATAAATTTTCAGAGGAAGAATGATGATAAATAATTCAAAAAGTAAATCACTATTAACAAGTGCGGTATTGGCGCTTTCTTTGTTTGGCTGTGGCGGAGACTCTTTTGATGGTAATATAAAATCAGCGCAAACTTTATTAGCTCAAAATAATGAAACTGAAGCGATCATTCATTTAAAGAATGCGATTAAAATTGAAAATAGAAATGCTCAAAGTCGCTTTTTATTAGGTAAAGCATATGCAATGCAAGGATCATGGTTACAAGCGGAAAAAGAATTAAGCAGAGCCTATGAGTATGGTTTTGATCAGCCGCAACTTTTCTCTATATTGGCACAAGTTCATTTTAAACTCGTTGATAGTGCCTCCCTTGAAGCATTATTAACAAATACCATAACCCCAGAAGTTGAACTTGTCATTTCAAGCTACCTCGCCATGACTTATATTGAGCAAGGCGATTTATCACGTGCAAGAAAATTATTTGAACAAGTCGCTGTAAATAGTAGTGATTCCCCGTTCGTGTACCTAAGTAAAGCTTATTTGTCAGCGATGGAAAACAATTTACAACGTGCTTTGCTTTCAATTGATGGAATTTTGACTACAACGCCTAATTTTGCTGAAGCACAATTATTACAAGCACAAATTTTTTATAATGAAGAACAAATACCCTTGGCGGTTGAGTCATTTAAAGCGTATTTAACTCAGTATGAGAATGATAACAAAGCCCGGATGCTTTATGCCGAGGCATTAGTGAGTGACGGTCAATTTGATGCGGCTGAGAAACAAGTGGATTTCTTATTAAAAATTAGCCCTAAGCATTTATTATTAAATCAAATAAAGGCGCAATCTCGATTTGCCAATGAAGATTACAAACAAGCTAAAGAGTATGCTGAAATTGCTTTACGTAGTTATAGTAATATGCCTATAGCTAGAATGGTTGCAGGTATTAGTGCTTATAAATTACAACAATTAGAACTTGCCTATAACCATTTAATTGCGATAGAGCATGGCTTACCTTATCAACATCCAGCCAGAAAATTACTAACCGCTATACGTTTTAAGTTGGGTTATGGGCAAGAAAGCTTCATTAAATTATCTGAAGCACCGCTAGTAGAGTTAGATGCTGAATTGTTATCTTTTTCTGCTAAAGAATTATTCAAACAAGGTGAGTTTACTCAAGCTGAACAACTTATGTTAAAAGCGGGTCAACTTAAGCCCGACAATGCACAAATATCTTATCAACGAGGGGTGCTAAAACTTCTTCGTGGTGATAATTCGGCGATAGATATTTTCGAAAAAATATTAGTGACCAACCCTAACTCTGGCCCTGCAGTTGCGATGCTAGTTATGCAATTGGTCAATGAAGAAAAGTATACTCAAGCATTTCAGGTGGCAAATAAGTTTAAAGAACATGATGCGGAGCTTAGTTATAGTTTACTCGGCGGTATTTATAATAAGAAAGGTGAGCTTGATAAAGCTAAAACCGCTTTTTTAGAGGTTGTTAGTTTAAATAAAAAGCACTTGGCTGCTTTGTATAATTTAGCAACAATTTCTGAACAACAGCAAAAATATCAACAAGCCATTAATTATTACCAACAGATGCTACAGGTTGACAATCAACATATGCCCGCTATTTTAGGTTTGGTTGTTATTGCAAAAAACAAAGATTACCAACGTAATGTTGAACAAATTTTTGCAGATAATTTAGCGGTTAACCCAAAGGATTCAATGGCTAACTTTGCAATGGTTGAATACTATTTAGCTATTCAGAATACAGTAAAAGCCAAAGAAGCTATTATTGATGGTTTAGCTTTAATTCCTAACGATATAAAATTACTAGTATCGAAAGCTAATGTTGAATTTCACTTAAAAGACTACGATAAATCCTTAGTAACGCTGGATAGACTTCAAAGCATTAACCCTGATGCTTTTGGTGTTTACCTTTCTAAATCGAAAATTTATGTGGCGAAAGGAAACCTTACTTCGGCAATAAACCAACAGGAAATGGCGGTTAAAGCCAAGCCTGATATTTTGCCATTTAAATTAGTTTTGGTTACGTTATATTTGAAAAATAACAATGTTAATTTAGCAAAAAGGTTGTTGCAAAGTTTACCTGAGCAAGAACAAGAAACTATTGCTGTAGTCGAGTTGGAAGGGCGTACTGCCTACGTTGAGGAAGATTATAAACAAGCCGCCATTATATTGAATCGTGTTTATCAAGAAAAACCATCTGAGCAGGTTTTATATGAGTTGGTTATTGCTTTACAAAAAATTAATTTATCTGATAAAGCATTAAAACTATTAGAAGAGATAGAAGAGCCTAATAAAGTATTACCATTGCGTTTGGCATTTAAACAGGCAGAGCTCTATTCAAAAGCGCAACCTGAAAAAGCGATTGATATTTATTTGCAGTTAGCAAAAAACACTAATAATCATTATGTTGTATTGAATAATTTAGCGTTGTTATATTTACCACAAGGCAATAGTGCGGAAGCATTAAAAATCGCTAGCATGGCAATAAAATTAGCGCCTAATGAGGTTGCAGTTCAAGATACTTACGGTTTAGCACTTTTGGCGACGGGCGATAAAAAACAAGCAATGACGTTTTTGGCTAAAGTTTATCAAGCTGAAAAAGAGTCTGTGAATTATAAAGTACATTATGCACAAGCTTTATTGGCTAACAATAAGAAGAGTGAAGCAAAAAAATTATTATCAACTATTGATGAATCAAAATTAGATACGCAAACTCGAGAAACACTACAAAAAATGCAAAAAACCTTATGATTTATGTGTCGGTTTTTTTTACATAAATAAGTTTTTGTATTTGAGGAAGTTAAAAAAGACAGTGAAAACATAAGGGTACAATGTTGGCTCGTTTGCTGCATTGTTATAATTATTAATTTAAAGG
>JQIA01000432.1_pt1 | contig 20949 bp, 22 predicted proteins | sample 811431 | NCBI WGS metagenome assembly JQIA01 (sample SAMN02998118, study PRJNA258478) | marine sediment metagenome | biome: marine; feature: seafloor; material: sediment; isolation source: oil-polluted sediment collected from 3 locations (0.5 km, 0.7 km and 0.9 km)... | place: USA: Gulf of Mexico ...
AAGGGCGATAAAATCGCCCGTATCTGATTATTCATCCGTTGAATAAAACACATCCTGTGTTTGTCCTATGTTCATCCTAAACACCTAATCCATTAGGCTAGCAATCCATTAAAGTCTAGTCCGTTAGAATCAATCCCTTGTTATCAATCCGTGATAACTGAACAAATCCAGTTGTTCGATCCCTTGAAATCCTTATTCGTATTTGCTTCCTAGCCGACGATGTCCGTATCGCTTGATTGATATGTTAGTACAACACTGATAAATAACAAGAATGGGAAATAATATTATTTGATGGAAAATATAGCTGAACTTACACAAAACAAATATTTTTATTTAAATACAATGTGTTACATAATAAACGTCGTTGAAAAACGCAATTTCTTTAGTAAGATTAGGATATTACCCTATGCTTTGTGAGATATATCTCACAAAGGAACGAGCCGATATCCCTATTCAATATATCAATCATTCATATTTTAATCTCTATATGAAATTTTAATTCACCAGTAAAGTGCAAACTTGACAAAAGCTACCCATGCAAGTAGTATTTATATGAATAGTAAACAGAAGGTACTTCCAAAATGGTTAATCAAGCAATTGACATGAATTATATTTTTGCTTCAAACTCCAGATTATTAGTGGAATCAAAACTTATTAGAGAACTAGAGAGTTCTATTGAACAACAAAATTTGTTATCAGAAATTGAAACAAAGCAAATGGTTTATTGGGTGTTGCGATTTTTGAAATTCCATAATCACCAACATCCTATTGATTTAGCACAAACCGATATAGAATCATTTTTATCTTCGCTAGCAACGGAAAATCACTATAACCAAAAACTGCAACAAAGCGCCGAAAAATCAATTCAATATTTATATAGAGATTTTTTAAAATTACCAATAACTCATTTAAATTATATTAGTGTTCAGCAACGTAAAGGATATCATTCTTATTTTGGTGAAAATCAGTGCAAGCTAGTAGCGGATCAATTATCAGGTAAAAGCCTGTTGTTATTGGAATTGATGTTATTAGGAAAATTAAGGCTGTCTGAAGTGGCCAAATTGAGAGAGTCTGATGTAGATATTAAAAATAATCGGATTAATGTTTTTGGCGCCAACAGCATTGATGCGAATAGAAAGCTTTTATTCACAATTAGCATTCCACTCAAGTTAATACTGGATTTGAGAATTCAGAAAATGCGAATTAAACAATGTTTTGCTTCTTCAAACAGTTATGTTAACCGGTTTAAAAACACCAAAATAAACAACCAGAAAAACAGCTTACTATTTCACTCTGGTGAGTCACTCTCCAGTTCTGAAGAGAAAATAGCGAATATAAAGCAAGCTTTTAAACAGGATTTAAAACAAGCGATAGTGAAGCATAAAAATCAAACAATCAACTTAGTGGAACACAGAGATGAAAGGCATTTTCAACAATTAAGGATGTCTTTAGGTGGCGTAGCTATAAATAAATCTGCGAGTAACCATAATGTTAAACAGGTTATGAATTTAACTCATAAAAGAACAAGTAATAGTCTTCAATTTGAATTAGAGGTTGCATAATTATTCTAGGATAATGGCATTGTTTTTTTAGTTGCTACCTTTTTTAAACATACATTTTGAGGTTGAATGAATGGAGGGCTATGTTAAAATCTAGGCTCTATTCTTTTTAACGAATTTATTATGAAAATATCTGCAGAAATCAGCCTTTATCCATTAGATTCCGAATATTTAAGCATCATAAAAGATATCGTAGGTCGGCTTAACCGAGATCCAAGAGTTTCATGTTATACCAATACAATGAGTAGCCAAATTTTTGGAGAGTTTGATGATGTTATGGATGTAGTTAAAGAAACATTGGTCTATTCATTTGATCAATATGGTAAACAGGTTTTGGTAGCAAAATTTTTAAATGGTGATGTAGAGCCTAAGCAAGATTCAGAACCTTCAGTCGAAACGGGCTCTTCTGTAGAAACCCAACAGCTTTAAATATTTTGGACCTCTTCATAGAGCAATTGAAAGCCACGTCTTCTTGGGAGTGGAGTGCTGTAGTATTAGCATTAATTTATTTAATCTTGGCCATCAAAGAAAACATCTGGTGTTGGCCTTCGGCTTTTTTTAGCACCGCTATTTATGCTTGGTTATTTTTTGATGTAAACCTTTTTATGGAGTCTTTCTTAAATGCGTATTACTTGGTAATGGCTATTTACGGATGGATGCAGTGGACTGGCAATAAAACGTTAGAGCCAGATGACTCGCTTAGCATTGTTAGTTGGTCGTTAAAAACACACTTAATACTCATTTTATTTTTGTCGCTAGGGGTTCTACTTACAGGATTATTACTATCCAATTATACAACTCAAGATTTTGCTTATTTAGATTCATTTACAACAATATTTGCATTAGTTGCAACGTTTATGGTGACTAAAAAAGTATTGGAGAATTGGCTGTATTGGATCGTGATTGACGTGGCGTCGGTCTATTTGTTTTATTCGAAAGGGCTAGTACTGACCTCCGTATTATTTTCAATATATATCATTTTGGCAGTTGTTGGTTGGTTTAAATGGAAAGCTCAATTTCAATCAATCAATTCTAAATTAATCTCGTGAATTCAATCAAGCAATTACCGCCTAGCTGGTGGAAACACTCTTCATCTGCCTGGAATGACATAGAGCAGTTTTTCCTCGAATATGATCATTCTGATAATATAAAAGAGAAAGAATCGAACGCGCACTTTAAAAAGGTGCACTGGCATGCTATTTCAACTGGACGCTCTAATCATAGCTATCGTTTCTCAGGGCTTCGACGCAAATTATTCATCCAAATAAGTAATCGATCTAACGCCCAGTTTTTACCATACGAGAAAGTGAACAGCTTGAATGAAATCATGCCTTCGAGTGAATATGCAAAGCTTTCACCTTGGTTAGTTGAAACGTTTTATCAGTCAAAAGAAGTTCGAATTGAAAAATGGTTTGAGTCAGAATCGTTAGATTTAAATTTAAATAGGAATAAAAATGTTATTGAAAAATTAGCAAAATCCTTAGCTGAATTACATCAGGCTAAAACAGCAAAACTGCCCAATTTTGATCTCGAAAGACATTTGAAAAAATATCAAAAAATCGCATTGAACAAGGATAAAAACAAAGAACTAACAAGCAGTATTAATAGCTGTGTAAGCGACGCTATTTTGAAGCTGAAATCATATCAGCCAGGTTCTTTATGCCATTATGATTTGAATTTACATAACATTTTAATCAATAGAAATGAAATGGCTATTAAAATTATAGATTGGGAGTATGTGTGTTTGGGTGACCCCATTTTGGATGTTACTGCTATAATCAATAATTTTAAATTAGTTAACGAATATGAAACCTTTTTTATTTCTAGCTACCGCCAACACTTCCATAAATCAACAAAGATAGACTTTTCTGATAAAAAATTAAGCGATATGAAATTACTCAATCAGCACATATTTCAACTATGGGAATACGGACAATAGAACTAACCGCAAATAGCCCCATTCGATAAGCGACACCCCATTTTAACCAGCTAAAACTAAAATCGACACAAACTTACTTACAATTTTTTACATGAATATGTAACCTCTTGTCCTCAAATATCATCTATAGTTTAGTTATTGCAAGAAGTGGCGATAATACAAATAGTTCATCCAAAATATTGATGTCATTTATAGTCTGCAAAAAAGGAGTTTTAAAATGAGAAGTTCAAATTATCTAAGACGCGCAAAAAGAACACAAAATAGAGCGAGTATTGATACTGCGGCTCATTTCACCAGTAATGACCAAGTGGTAGGAAAAGATACGCTTGCTTCTATGATGGATGTCACCATTACTAGTGTTGAGCGTTGGATCCGTGACGGAATGCCCGTTGAGCAACGTGGAAGCCAGCTTCAAGAATGGGTATTTAATTTAAATGATGTAAAACAGTGGAAGTCCAATATCTAAATTTTTCTCTAAATAGCTAATCTGTATGCAGTTAAACCTTATATTACGTTACAAAACCTCCCGTTTGATTGATTTTTTCCAAATCTCTACTACTTTTAATACATGAGTCTATTTTCCATTTAGAAATTAGTGCTAAATGGATGATTTTAATTTTATGTTGATAAAATAATTGGAGTAAGCAATGAGAAAACAGCAAACCGGTTTTACCTTAATGGAAATGATAGGCGTTATGGCCGTTATTGCTATTTTGGCGGCAGTGGCGACGCCTAAGATTTTTGATGCAATAGAGGATGCCAAAGTATCAGCCTATATTGGTGAAGCTAATCAGTTGAAGCTAGCCGCAGCACGTCATTTTAAAGATACAGGTAATTGGCCAAGGCATATACCAAACCATGCGGATAGTCGATATCATGACTTAATGGTCAATGATTCAGATGGAAATGGAGCTGCTGTTGCTGGATGGAGTGGACCTTACTTAGATAAAGAGCTGACTAACCAAATTACCAAAAGTGGTTATCAAGAGTTACTGTATACCTCGAGTACTAGCTGGAATTGTGATGTTGATGGTGATGGAAACAGAGATGGCTCGTTCTTAGTATACAGAGCAGATAATATTAGCGATGAGATTGCTCAAAAAATTAGTAATATTATTGATGGCGATGGTGCTATCACGAGCGGTAATAAGAGTTGGAACGCGGCCGGTAAAGTTAAGCGTTATGGCACCAATAGCGACAATACAAGTGTTTTATTGTACTGCTTAAACTAATTTTATATTCGCATTTGATAACGAAATAGACAAATTGTGAATGAAATCACTTCTCGTCAAAAACCATTAGGCCAACGTCTTTTAGACGCTGGCTTAGTATCCGACCTTCAGTTAGATCTAGCCCTTAGAGAGCAAAAACGTAAAGGCCGTATGCTTGGCGAGGTGCTTGTTGAGCTTGGCTTTGTTAATGCTGATGTATTAACTGGTACGCTTGCCAGTGAGAATAAAACTGAAGTTATTGAGTTAGACAATATCTCAATAGATGTAGATATTTTAAGTCTAATTAGCTATGACGATGCAAAAAAATATAAGCTAATTGCGGTTGATATAAAAGATGAGATTATAACAGTTGCCTTTGCTGATGCCTTTGATGTTGTTGCAATTGATTTAATCGAGCGAACTACCAATAAAACAGTCAAAGTCGTTACAGCACCAGAAAGTTCAGTTTTAGAAGCAATTGAGCACAATTACTCTCATGGCGCGTCAATCAACCAAACAATCGATCGTCTTTTAGCTGATGGAATAACAACTTCAGATGAAGAGGTTGAAAATATTTCTCCTATGGTTCGTTTAGTCGATCAAATTATCGGTCACGGGATTAAAAGTAACGCCGCAGATATTCATCTAGAACCAGATGAAAAAGTGCTACGAGTGCGTTATAGAATCGATGGTGTATTAAAGACAGAAATATTAATTCCATGCGAGTTAAGACCAGCGTTAACGGCAAGACTTAAACTCATAGCGGGAATGAATATATCCGAAAAAAGAGTTCCTCAAGACGGACGCATACATTTTAAATACGGTAATAAAGCGTTAGATCTTCGAATTTCTACATTACCAACTAACTACGGTGAAAGCGTAGTGATGAGAGTCTTAGACTCTGGAAGCGTGAAATTATCGATCGATTGGCTTGGGTTTTCTGAGCATGATAAAAATAGTTTTATTAATTTGATGAATAAACCATTCGGAATGGTTCTAATTACCGGACCAACGGGAAGCGGTAAAACTACGACTCTCTACACGGCACTGGGGTTGATTGATAAAGAATCCAGAAGTGTTTTTACCCTTGAAGATCCTATTGAATATTCACTACCAAATATTCGTCAAACTCCTATAAATACTGATGTCGGAATGACCTTTGCTGCAGGGCTGAAAGCACTGTTACGGCAAGATCCTGACGTCATTTTAATTGGTGAAATCAGAGATTTAGAAACCGCAGAGCTTGCGATCAGAGCTGCGCTAACGGGGCATTTAGTACTAACAACTCTGCATACTAATTCTGCTGTGGGCGTTATCCCTAGATTAATCGATATGGGAATAGAAAAATACTTGTTACCACCTGCGTTAATGGCATGTATCGGCCAGCGTTTAGTGAGAAAACTGTGTGACCATTGCAAACAGTTATCTACAAAGAATCAAAATGTTATTGAGGAATATAATTTAGAAAGTTCATTACAAGTATCAGATAAAATCTATCAACCTGTTGGCTGTGAAAAATGCAAACAAACGGGTTATTCGGGTCGGCTAGCCATTTATGAAGTGATGGAAATCAATGAAAAAATGCATGATCCCATTATTTTAGGGCAATCAACCGATGAAATTGAAAGTATAGCGAAAAAAAATGGTATGACAAGTATGTTAGAGGACGGTATTAGCAAAGCAAAACAAGGACTAACTTCAATAGAAGAAGTGATGAGGTTGGTGGGCTAAATGGTCGATTTTGTTTATACAGCGGTTGATGTGAAAGGGCGATCTATGGATGGCATCATGTCGGCTGAGTCTGAAACAGATTTAGATCTTCGATTGCAAGAACTAGGTTATTGGTTAATAGACGCGACTCAAAGACATCAAGCAAAAAATAAATTCAAAGGAAAAAAAGTCCCACGTAAAGAGCTTGTTGATTTTTTTAACGGATTAAACTCTATGCTAGCAGCGGGAATACCAATATCAAATTCGATAGATGCGATAGCAGAAGAAACTGCGCTGGAATCCTTCGCTATGGTTTTACGAGATTTAAAACTTAATGTTGAAGCGGGAAACACATTAGATGATGCGATGGTTAAACATCCATCGGTTTTTAATAACCAAATTACCAATCTAATTAAGGCTGGCGAATACAGTGGGAATTTAGGGCAAGCCTGTGAAGACATTAGTGAACATCTTGAATGGTTAGATGGAATAATGGCAGATATAAAACAAGCGAGTATATATCCTGTTCTTATTTTTACAGCGGTAATGGGCTTAGTGTTTTTAATGTTTACCTTTGTAGTACCAAGGTTTAGCAAAATATTCGATAGTATGAAAATAGAACTACCACCTCTAACCAAAGCGGTTGTATCGATAGGTGATTTTACCAGCACAAATTGGGATTTGATCTTATTGGTTCCAATTGTTTTTGTACTATTCTTAAAATTTGGGCCAAAATTTATCCCAGGAATGGGTTATTTACTAGATGGCACAAAATTAAACCTCCCTATATTTGGAAAATTAAATCGGATGATTGTTCAATCGCGATTTTGTCACAATTTAGGGCTTTTATTAAAAGCTGGTGTTCCAATTTTAGAAGCGCTATCGCTATGCAAAGGATTAGTCGGCAATAGAGTCATGGAAAAAGCAGTACTTGACGCGGAACTTTGTGTAACCGAAGGGAGAAAAATGACTGAGGCATTAAGAAAGCACAATATTATTTCGCCGATTGTTTTGCGCATGATGGTTGTAGGAGAAGAGACTGGTCGTTTAGATCGTTCTTTAGAATATGCATCAGTACGTTTCGATAAAGAAGTTCCGCGACAAATAAAACGTGTTTTTGGCGTTTTGGAGCCTTTGATTATGCTGGTGCTAATTAGCATTGTTGGATTGATTGGTGGCGCGGTATTTTTGCCAATGTTTAGTATGATGTCAGGGTTGGGTAACTAACAATGATTATTTATAGAGCGAGAATTCAGGAAAATTTAGGTTTTTCTTTGCTAGAACTTATTGCTGTAATGGCGATTATGGCAATTCTAGCGGGAACATTAGCCCCTAATGTTTTTGATGCTATAAAGCGTGCTAAATCTGATGCGGAAAGCCAAAATATTATTCAATTGGTTAACAGCTTAAAAACATCTATTATCGATCGTAAACAAATTCCAACTAGCACAACGAGTTCTTGGGTGGCTGCGATATCTGTGGTAAGTAGTTTTAACGATAATGACATTGAATACAATGATTTTGGTTTTCGTCGTAGGTTGGTTTTCGACCCTCATTTCTTTACTAGCTCTAATGTTACTTTCCCTGGACTGGCACAAAATCAAGGTCTAGCGAGTGCTCCGGTATCTCCGCGTATAATGTTAATAAGCGATTTAACTAGAAATGTGCCGTCTGTGACAAACACATCGACGGTTTTTAATGCTATTTGGGAACAGAATAATAGTCCAAATATTATTGAATCGAGTGATGTTAAAATTGTACGTCTAAATCTTACGGATATTTTTCATCGAATAATATTATCTAATGAAAGTGCACAACAACCATCTTATCAATTAGAAACTGGAACTGTCATTAGCATTCCTGCGGCTAGCGGTGGGATTGATGGATCTATCACGCGGTATGTATTAGATAGTTCTCGACTTTCCTTAATAGAAGCTTCTCTTCTCGGCGCTGGAACTGAGCAAATGGTCAGCGTTGTCAAGAATGATTGGACATCTCGTTACCAAACCAATGGATCAAGTTGGTATTGGGGACCGCCATGAGTAAAAATAGTTTTACCATTTCATGGATTTACGGTGAATTTAGAATCACTCGTATGCAACGAGGATATTCATTAGAGCGTTGGTTAGCACCTTTTCCAGTACATGATTTATTAAGCCTCAACAAGGCTCTAATGACTGCGTGTGAACACATGGATCTATCTAAAGGTGGCGACCTAACCATTGCTTATGAGGACGATTTGCATACGCATGAATTTTTTGATGTTCCTGTAATGTCTAAACCGGATTTGAATAAATATTTACAGAGAAAAGTTGAAGCGACTAAACCCTTTAAAGAGAATGCTGCCTGGTGTTTTCACGAAGCAAAACATAGTGATGACGAAGAGGGTATTCTATTACATATAATGCCGCAACATATCGTTGATGCGATTGTAAGAGTCTGCCAAGAATTCTATTTGACGCCACGCCAGCTCTTACCATTGAGTGAAATTGTATCTAACATAACGCCATCTTACGGTGCACAACCAACAGATTTACTTATAATTGTAGCGTTGTTTAGCGAACGTGTTGAAATTTTGGTATCTTTGGGTAACGGTGAAATTCTTTTTGTTCGAGAGTTACCTTATTCGGGTTTAAAGAAAGATCATGAACGATTAATTATTGATATTAATCGAACAATTCGTTATGCAAAACAAAAATATAAGAAGCCAAGTGATAACATTTGGCTAATTGGAGAGGAAGCAGAGAATACCGTAGAAGAAATTAAAAGCAAGATTGAAGGAGATATTAACTTTGACCCCAATGGATTAGATCCATTCTACTGGGCGAGTGAAGTTTCAAATATTCAAGGTGAGTTAAATGCCAATTTTATTCCTCTGTTAGCAAGAAAGAAACTTAACAGAACCTTCTTTTATCGTATTGCATTGTGGTGTGTTGCGCTTATATTTATATCTACAGTTGTTATCTCAAGTTTAGTCGAGTTTGCAGTTTCAAAACAATCGATAGAAGCAAATGAAGTTAATGAAAACATAGACAAAAATAAAAGAGAAATAAAGCGTATTGAAAGTTTGATTACTGCAAGTGAGGTTGGTCAACAGCGATTAAATATGCTTAGTGCCTCTAATCGTAATTTACCAGCACTTTTTGTTAATCGATTAGGCGAGATGTTACCTAGTGGATTGACCCTTAATCGCGTCAACATAATCTATAAGAATAATTTTTGGCTTCTGAAAATAAATGGAACAAGTCATCTTGACCTTCAATCTATAGCACAGTTTTTAGAAGAGTTTGAAAGCAAACTACAATCAACGCCTTGGAATATCACTATAGACAAAAGCTGGAAAGAGAGTTGGATCAAGCAACTTAAGTTAGGTTCTAATAATCAAAAAGAACAAACAACATTTGAAATATTTGGGAAGATGAAATAATGAGCCAAGATTCTCAAAACTCATCTGAACCGATATTGAGACCCTTAATTGATGCAGAGTCACAAGTTGATGTTAATTTTCAGCTTGAGCGAAGGCAGCAAAAACGCCCTTCTCAACAGGATGCTAGCGGAAAGCTCTATTACCAGTTACAAGTTGATAAAATTGCAAAAAAATTATTCGAATCCGCTCCCGCTATAATTTTAATTGTTTGTTTTTCAATACTTAATCTTGGTGTGATTTACTGGTCACTTAATATGAGACTTCCAGAGATAAATAATAACCTAATGCAGCTCAGTGAACAAGTACGATTGGATAGTCACTTATTCAATTTGACTGAACGATGGAGTGAAAGCGATTTAAGGAAAATTGAAAAAAATATCGAAAAAGCGGAGTCAAAAATATTTGCTAGTTACCCCATGCTTGCTAATTGGTTAGATGAGAAAAAAATCTACGCCCAGGCTTTAGGATTTAGCATGCAATACAGGATGGGAGCATCTACTTCTGTGGATGTCCAAAATACTTATTCATTGCCTGTCGATATCGAACTGAAAAGAAACCAAAGCACCGACAAAGCTTACTCTAAGATATTAATATTCTCTCGTAGCATTATTGATGAGAATCGACGGCTAGAAATACTATCCGTTGATGTTGTAGCAAATGACAGAGGAATTGAACACTTTGATTTGTCGATTAATGTTTGGGTAAAAGATCCTAATCATATTATCAAGATTGGAGAAGGTAGATTAAACGAAGGGAGGGCTGAAGTGGATGAGTTCATTCAATAGATTTCTTAAGAGTCAATTCGCTACCAAAAATGCTAGAAAGGAATTCTTCAAGAATAGTATTATTTTACTTTTAGTTTTATTTGCCATTGGTATCGTTTATGAGAATGCTATTGCTCCGTATGTTAATAAAGGAAATGCAAGTTTTACTGATAATGCGCCATATTTTGAAGAAGAGGACGAGGGTGAGGAACCAGAGTCAGAAAATATTAAGTTAACCAATGTTCAGACATCAAAGATATTCTGGAATGATAAACCTAAGCGAGATCCGTTTTCTTTGCATATACTTAAAAGGGATGAATTAAAACAGGCATTGAAAAATGCAACTAATCAATCAATCTTCTCTAAAGCGAAAGCCAGATCGAAAGTAAATAAACGCTATAAAAACCCGCCAACATTAACTGGGATTGTTAGAGGGTTAGATTCAAATTTTGCGGTTTTGAATGGCGAGATAATAAAGGTTGGGCACATTATTAAAGGTTTTAAAGTTCTTGATATTATGAATAAAAGTGTAAAAATAAAACGACAGGCAGATGCCAGAATTTTCACTCTCTTTTTGGAAACGGAGTAGAGAATGATCTCTAATACAATAAAACCTCTTTCAACTTTACTTTCAGCTTTACTCCTTTTTTCTTGCGCTAGCTTGCAAAAAGAAACTAAGGTCGAAGAGTTTCCTCGTTTTCATAAAACTATGGAAGCTAATAGGCCAATTTTAAATTTAGGTGATTTAACCTTAGCTTATCGACTTGCATTCCCTGATGTAAAAGAAGCACTGCCAATTAATACCAAAGAGAAATTATACAGTTTTGAAGCGAGAGACCTGCCGATAAAAAAAGCACTTGAGCTTTTTGCCCGTGCGTATAATCTTAATTTATTACCGGATCAAGATGTTACTGGTAACGTCTCTGTATCTTTTAATCAGTTGGGTTTTGCACCTTCAATGACCGCACTTCTTGGATCGTTAGGTTACTACTGGAAAGAGGAAAATAACTTAATCCGAGTGAGAAGTTGGGAAACCCGATTATTTAATCTTGATTACATACGTATGAATCGTATTGGAACATCCACTAGCGAAGCACAAGTCAGTTCTGGAAGTTCATCAGGAGGTAGTAGTGGTGGTAGTTCTGGTGGTGATTCCTCTGGCGGTGGTCAGCAAGCGGGTAAAATAAGTATTGCACAAGAAAATCGCGTTGAATTTTGGGGCGAGCTAGAAAAACAGTTGAAGCTCTTGGTTTCTGAAGAAGGGCGCTTAGTGATTAATAATATTTCAGGCAGCATTCAAGTTTCTGACCGACATCCCTATGTTGAAGATATGGCTAGATATGTCAATGACATTAATCAAGCGGTTCATCGGCAAGTCGATATTCAAGTCAAAATATTAGAAGTGACTTTGAATGATGATTATAGCTTAGGTGTTGATTGGTCGAAATTGGTCAGCCAAGGTTTAACCGGAATACAAACAGGTTTTGGGATTAGCAACATCATCACTGCACCAGTTGGTATTGGCAGTGCTTTAGCGCCGACACTTTCTTTGAGTACTTTTGATATAGATAACAATGGACAAAATCGAGTAACAAATGTCATTTCAGCACTCCAAGAACAAGGAGAAGTACAGATAGTATCTCAACCTCATATCAGAACGATGAATAACCAATCTGCGCTCATCAAAGTGGGAACTGACCGAACGTTTTTTCGACGGGAACAAAACACAGATAATACAACATCAGGATCAAATATCACCACAACGGATGTACCTCAAGTAGTCACTGAAGGCATCGTACTTTCTATTACACCTCAAATCTCTAAAGATGGATGGGTAATGATGGATGTTTCGCCAGTTGTTACTCGAGTTTCTAGTGTGAGTGAAGTGAAAGGTCCTTCGGGTAATGTGCAATCTTCAGCGCCTAACCTAGATATTAGACAAACATCATCGCTAGTAAGAGCGTTTAATGGTGAAACTGTAATAATTGGTGGATTGATTCAAACACAGGAATCTCGAACAAAGCGTGGTGTTCCTGGATTAAAGGATATTCCTCTTGCTGGAAAATTATTCCAAGGTCAATATGACAGTGTTATTCGCAAAGAGCTGATCATCTTTTTGACACCTACAGTGATTGATTTAGAACTAAAACCATAACGACTAATTAAACTCATTGTGACTAAATAGATCTAAAATTGCACATTGACTGAGAAAAGTGATGAAAATAAAAAGATTGTTTAAAAATAAAATAAGGCTATTGCTTGCTATTGCCTTGTCTATAACGATGCCAATTTCAGTACAAAGTATTGAACGAGGGGTTGAAAATAATGCTAAAAGAAGCTCGAAAATAGACACTGCTAAATCAAGTATTGAAAAACGACTTAATCAAGTATTAAAAAATGAAGAGCTAGGAAAATTAAAGATAGCGCTGGCTAGCGTAAAGAATTTATATAATGAAAATGATCAACATAAAGAAGCAAGTGTTTCTTACGCGCGTTTATTATTAAAAACAAATCAAGCGATGATCGCACAGCAGGTTATACAACCATTAGTGAATACGGCCTCTGATGATTGGCAAGTTTGGTTTCTTTTAGGTAGCGCACAACTACTTAACGGTGATCTCAATAATGCGTCCGATTCATTAGATCGAGCATCCTCTTTAAATGGTGAAGAGGTTTCTATTTGGGTACAAAGAAGTATTGTTGAACAGGAAAAAGGCAATTCAAAAGCGGCCATTAATTTGCTTCAAGTGGCTAATAGTTTAAGCCCAAACAATACCGATGTTTTGATTAATTACGCTTACGCAAATGAAAAATTTGGTAATTATCAAAAAGCGGTTCGGCTTTATCAACTATTTCTCCAACAGTCTGCTTCGGATCATCAAAAAGGTTCTTTAAGAAGCGAAGTGATGCTTAGGTTGGTACAGATTTCATCAGCCCAGTCTTTAGCTAAGAAAACTCCTGTCGTTCTTTAATAAAATAGATAGACATCCAAAACAGCTAAGGATAGTTTTTTATTGATAGTCATTACTCTCGGACAAGCTCCTAGGATTCTGCAGATAATATTCTCTACTTTCAAACATAATCCGTTCTGTTTTTATAGAGTTTTAGACAATCATTAATAGTTCTGAAGTTGTTTGAATAAGCGGGATTAGGAGGACAACCATCGGTTTATTGGGTACAATAGCGCCCAAATTTAGTCTGTTCACAACCTCTCCCTAGGAATATTCTTATTATGTTACATAACAATCAATCAATCGCTGAGTTTGACCAAGAATTATGGCAATCGATACAGGCCGAAGAAAAGCGTCAAGAAGAACATATCGAGTTAATTGCATCTGAGAATTATACTAGTAGAGCTGTCATGGAAGCACAGGGTAGCGTGTTGACTAACAAATATGCTGAAGGATACCCTGGGAAACGTTATTACGGTGGTTGTGAATATGTTGATACTGCCGAAACACTAGCAATAGAGCGAGTAAAAGAGCTTTTTGGCGCTGATTACGCCAATGTGCAACCTCATTCTGGTTCACAAGCTAATTCTGCCACTTATATGGCATTGCTTAATCCAGGTGATACTGTTTTAGGAATGAATTTAAATGAAGGTGGTCATTTAACTCATGGTTCACCGGTTAATTTTTCTGGAAAGATTTATAAATCAGTACAATATGGTTTAGATGAGAAAGGTTATATCGATTACGATCAGGTTGAAGCATTGGCTTTAGAACATAAGCCTAAAATGATTTTAGCAGGTTTTTCTGCTTATTCTCGAGTGGTGGATTGGTCTAAGTTTCGTGACATAGCCGATAAAGTAGGTGCTTACTTTATGGTTGATATGGCACACGTTGCCGGTTTAATTGCTGCGGGTCTTTACCCCAACCCAGTGCCTTATGCTGATGTAGTGACTTCGACTACACATAAAACTTTGGCCGGTCCGAGAGGCGGAATTATTTTAGCTAAGGCAAATCCTGAACTTGAAAAGAAATTTAATTCAGCGGTTTTCCCCGGTGGTCAGGGCGGACCTTTGATGCATGTCATCGCAGCTAAAGCAGTAGCATTTAAAGAGGCGTTGGGTGATGAATTTAAAGCGACTCAAAAACAAGTACTTATCAACTCAAGAGCAATGGTCGCAGTATTACAAGAACGTGGTTATAAAATAGTGTCTGGTGGTACAGACAACCATTTATTCTTAATCGATTTAATTGATAAAGATATTACAGGCAAAGCTGCTGAAGCTGCTTTAGGTACTGCTTTTATTACGGTTAATAAAAACACGGTCCCTAATGAGCCTCGTTCGCCTTTTGTGACAAGTGGTCTTCGAATGGGAACGCCGGCTATCACTACTCGGGGAATGAAAGAAGCTGAAGCTACTGAACTGTCTGGTTGGATTTGTGATATTTTAGATGATATTGAAAACTCTGAAGTGATCTCAGCTGTGAAGCAAAAAGTACTAGCTCTAACTGCTCGTTTCCCTGTATACAAATAAGATAATTAGTCTGTTAATAATAAAGCTGGTTAAACATTATGCATTGTCCTTACTGTTCTCACCAAGATACTAAAGTGATTGACTCTCGTTTAGTTACTGAAGGTGGACAAGTTCGTCGAAGAAGAGAATGTGTTGAATGTGGAGAGCGTTTTACCACCTTTGAAACGGCTGAACTGATGATGCCAAAAGTGATTAAGGGTGATGGAACAAGACAACCCTTTGATGATGCTAAGTTGAAATCAGGCATATTAAGAGCGGTTGAAAAAAGACCCGTTTCAGTTGAATCTGTTGAAGAAGCGATTATTCAGATTCAGTTAAAACTTCGCTCTTTAGGTGAACGAGAAGTGAAAGCTTCGATAATTGGCGAATTAGTAATGGAAGCTCTTAGAAAACTGGATCAAGTCGCTTATGTGAGGTTTGCTTCTGTTTACCGTCGATTTAAAGATGTGAGTGAATTCCGAGAAGAAATTGAGCGTTTAGAGTCTAAAAGCTAAATGAATTGGTCAAAGCAGGATCAAGCCTTTATGCAGAAAGCTTTAACCCTTGCAAAAAAAGGCCAATTTACCGCTAGACCTAATCCAATGGTCGGTTGCGTTTTAGTAAAAGACAACAAAATTGTCGGCGAAGGATGGCATCAGGTTTTCGGCCAAGCCCATGCAGAAGTCAACGCATTAAAACAAGCGGGATTGGATGCGAAAGGTGCCACTTGTTACGTTACCCTTGAACCTTGTTGCCATCACGGTAAAACACCTCCTTGTGCACAAGCATTGATTGACTCAGGGATTATAAAAGTTATTTCGGCTATGCGAGATCCTAATCCAAAGGTTAATGGTGGCGGTTTTTCTCTTTTAAATAACGCGGGAATTGAAACTAAAGCGGGGTTATTAGAGAAAGAATCAAAAGAGTTAAATCGTGGTTTTATTTCCGGTTTTGAAAAAAACAAACCCTGGATCACTTTAAAATTAGCGATGAGTTTAGATGGTAAAACCGCGTTAGCCGATGGAACCAGCAAATGGATAACTGGCACCTTAGCTCGGCAAGATGTACAAAAATTAAGAGCAAAGCAAGATGCTATTTTGACGGGTATAGGCACTTTTTTAGCGGATAATCCTAGTTTAAATGTTCGTCCAGAAAATGCAGAATGGTGGGAGCAGTTAGGTGAATCTAAGAAAAAATTTATTCAGCCTAGAAAAATATTATTAGATAGAAAAGGCCAGGCGAAGCTTGACTCAAATTTTTTTAGTGAAATGGGCGACGTTTCTTCGGTTAAAGTTAAAGATATTTGGTGGGTTAAAGAAAAACGATTGTTAAAGGTTGAGAACGCGCAAATTAGCGAAGATAAACAAATTGATGAAATAAATGATCTAAATGCTATCGTTAAATATTGCGCTGAAAATGAAATTAATAATTTGTTAGTGGAAGCAGGTCATCAACTTGCAGGAGCATTTATTAAAGAAAAGTTAATAGATGAATTAATTGTTTATATTGCGCCTAAATTAATGGGTATAAATGCAATGGGTTTAATTGATATTAATATTGAGAAAATGAATAATTGTCCAAAGTTTGAATTGAAAAATGTTAAGCAATTTGGTGAAGATGTTCGTTTGACTTATTTAATAGAAGATCGTCGACAAGAGTCGGAGTAAAAATGTTTACTGGAATCATTGAAGCTATCGGAACAATTGAAAGTATTCAAAAGCAGTCAGGTGATGCCAAAGTTAAAATTAATGTTGGTAATCTTGATATGAGTGATGTTGCTTTAGGCGACAGTATTGCATGTAATGGCGTTTGTTTAACTGCGATAGAGTTTTCTTGTAATCCGAGCTCTGAGTCTTCTTACACTGCGGATGTCTCGGCAGAATCTTTAAGGTTAACCACCTTAGGTGATTTGAATGTTGGTTCTAAAGTTAATTTGGAAAAAGCTTTAACACCCACTACTAGACTCGGTGGACATTTAGTTTCGGGTCATGTTGACGGTGTTGGAGAGGTCGTCTCAATAGAGTCGGATGCTCGAAGCGTGGTTTATAAAGTCAGAGCACCGACTGAAATTGCCCACTACATCGCAAAAAAAGGGTCAATTTGTGTAGATGGCGTGAGTTTGACGGTGAATGAGGTTGAAAACTCAACGTTTAGCCTCAATCTAGTGCCACACACGTTAAAAGAGACTACTGCTGAAGGTTACCAAGTAGGTAGTTTAGTTAATTTAGAGGTCGATCTGTTAGCGCGTTATTTAGAGCGCCTGTTAACCGGGCAAAAACAAGAAAACTCATCTAAAATTACAGAAACATTTTTAGCAAGAAGTGGTTTTATTAAGTAGTAACCTAGTTTAATCAATTTAGGTTTAAGACGTTTAGATTTAAGGCAAAAGAAGAGTCATTGATGCAATTAAATACCGCAAAAGAATTAATTGAAGATATAGCCGCTGGAAAAATGGTTATCTTGATGGATGATGAAGATCGCGAGAATGAAGGCGATTTAATCATGGCATCGAGTATGGTTCGTCCAGATGATATAAATTTTATGGCAAAATTTGGTCGAGGATTAATTTGTTTAACCTTGACTCAAGAGCGATGCGAGCAATTAAACTTACGTTTAATGGTTGATAATAATCAGGCTTCGTTTGAAACTAATTTTACATTGTCAATCGAGGCCGCAACGGGAGTGACTACGGGCATTTCAGCGGCAGACAGAGCGAGAACAATTCAAGCAGCGGTTGCCAGTGATGCAAAACCAAGTGATATCGTTCAACCGGGTCATATTTTCCCTATTATGGCGAAAAAGGGTGGCGTTTTAGTTCGCGCAGGGCATACAGAAGCAGGTTGTGATATAGCTCGTTTAGCGGGTCTGGAGGCAAGTGGAACCATTGTAGAAATATTAAATGAAGATGGCAGTATGGCAAGGCGTTCTGATCTAGAAGAGTTTGCCAAAGAACATCAATTAAAAATAGGCACTATAGCGGATTTAATTGAGCACCGAATGAATACTGAAAACTCTGTCACAAAAGAGTATGAAGTTAATTGGCAAACTGAATTTGGCGAATTTAAACTTCATGCTTATAAAGATGACATAGAAGGGCAAGTTCATATTGCTTTGACTAAAGGAGAGATCAAACCTGAAACGCCAACCTTAGTCCGTGTTCATCTTGCTGATGTAGCAACCGATCTTCTCGCTCGTGAGAAAAAAGATAAAGGAAGTTGGACAATAAGACGTGCACTAGAAAAAATAGCACAAGAAGGATGTGGAGTGGCATTATTACTCGGTAATCAATCGTCACCTAATGCAATTCTTGATAGAATAGCAAAACTAAGCGCTAATCAATTAAGTGATGAAAGCAAACAGGCTTCTACAGAGGAGATAACCTCGGTTAAACAAAATGAAAGTAAAGCAACTAGAACGGTCGGTATAGGTTCTCAAATTTTGGTCGACTTAGGCGTTCACAAGATGCGGCTTTTAAGCCCTATCAAAAAATATCATTCACTTTCGGGTTTTAATTTAGAAGCCGTAGAATATATAGAAGATAATGATTCACTGTAAAATTTAGATATTTAATTTTCTAAAGTGACTTATTAATTGCTACAAATAAAGTAAAAGGAATAATTATGAAGATTGTTGAAGGTAAGTTAACGACTCCCAAAGGTAAATTTGCAATTTTAGTTGCACGTTTTAACTCTTATATTGTTGAGAGCTTGTTAGATGGAGCAATCGACACGTTAAAACGTCACGGTGTATCTGAAAGTGATATCGAAGTCATTAGAGTGCCTGGCGCATTTGAAATGCCAATTGCCGCGCAAAGAATAGCCAAACAAGAAAAATACTCTGCCATTATTGCTCTTGGAGCTGTTATTAGAGGCGGGACACCACATTTTGAATACGTTGCTGGTGAATGTGTAAAAGGTCTGTCTCAAGTTTCACTAAATGCCGATATTCCCGTAGCTTTTGGTGTTTTAACCGTCGATTCTATTGAGCAAGCGATTGAAAGAGCAGGAACTAAAGCGGGTAATAAAGGTGCTGAGGCGGCAATTACTGCGTTAGAAATGGTTAACCTATTTGATGAAATGGTTTAAATAAGGCAGAACTAATAAGACTAGACAGTCAAAGTAAAATATTTGAAATAGAAGACAATAATATTGAGCAATATCATGGAAAACCAAGCAAACAGTATAAAAAAACCATCGATGCGTAAAAAAGCACGTAAATATGCGGTGCAAGGCATTTATCAATGGCATTTGAGTGGTAACCCCATAAAAGACATCGAATTTCAATTTTTAGAAACCATTAACTCCAAAAAGGTTGATGTGGTCTATTTTCAGGAAATACTGGTTAATTGTTTGACCAGTATTAGTGAAATAGATGAATTACTAACACCTAATGTTAATCGAGATTTAAGTGAAGTTAATCCTGTTGAATTAGCCGTAATACGTCTAGCGACTTACGAGTTAAAAAATAGAATTGACGTACCTTATAAAGTGGTTATTAACGAAGCACTGGAATTAACTAAAACTTTTGGCGCTGAAGAAGGTCATAAGTTTGTGAATGGCGTTTTGGACAAAATGGCAAAAGAATTGCGTCCTACTGAGACAGCAAATAAATAAGCTCAAAATAATTAAATAGGCTCCGTACAATTGCGCCATATCTAACAAAGTTACGTTCCGAGCTGTTGTCAGTATGCAGTAGATACAACCAAAAAGAATCCTAAGTTAAAATAATGAATGAATTTGAAATAATTGATAAATTTTTGGCATTGAAAGTCAAAAATAGAAAAGACGTGATCCAGGGCGTTGGCGATGACTGTGCATTATTAAAAGTGCCAAGAGGTCAACGTTTAGCGGTTACTATGGATACCTTGATTTCTGGCGTGCATTTTTTACCCGATTGCAATCCTTCCCATATTGCTCATAAAGCTATAGCGGTAAACCTCAGTGATTTAGCCGCTGGTGGTGCTGAGCCCGCTTGGATAACTGTATCTTTAACCATTCCAGAGTTCGATCAAGCATGGTTAGAATCCTTTCATTCTGGCTTGAAGAAAATGGCTGAATATTTTGGTATTCAAATTGTTGGAGGCGATACTTGCAAAGGCCCTTTATCGATTACCGTACAAGCTCATGGATTTGTACCTGAAAAAGTATTTTGTAGAAGAAATACTGCGCAAGCGGGAGAACTTATTTGTGTCACAGGAACTCTGGGTGATGCCGCGCTAGGTTTACTGGTGGCGCAAGGAAAACTAGATGTTAAAAATGATGAAGATAAAGCCTTTTTACTTAAAAAATATGAGACTCCTTACCCCCGGTTAGCATCAGGCATTGCCTTAAGAAATAGAGCAACAGCAGGAATTGATATATCGGATGGTTTATTAGCAGACGTTAATCATATTAGCCAAGCGAGTAATGTTGGAATTCTACTGAGGTGGGAAAGAATACCATTATCAGATGCTGCAAAAAATGTAGCCGATAAATCACTGTTGATGAAATCTGCGTTAACGGGTGGTGATGATTACGAATTATGCTTTACTGTAAAAGAAGATGAACTTGAAGCGACTCAGCAAGCTTTAGAAATGGTGGGTTCCGATTGCACGGCAATTGGTCGGCTGAGCGGGAAGCCTGGTGTACGAATACTAGATGGAAAAGAAGAAGTTGATATTGACCAGCTTGGTGCTCAGAAAATGGGTTTTCAGCATTTTAGCGGATCCTAATTTGACCTAGATTTTTATGAAAACCAATACTCTCATGAAAAAAAACACACGATGAAAACAGTTGTTTCTGCGAAAACTATTTTTACCAACCCAATCCATTTATTAGCATTTGGATTTGGGAGCGGTTTGTCTCCTAAAGCGCCCGGTACAATGGGTACGTTAGCGAT
>JQIA01000433.1_pt1 | contig 20886 bp, 17 predicted proteins | sample 811431 | NCBI WGS metagenome assembly JQIA01 (sample SAMN02998118, study PRJNA258478) | marine sediment metagenome | biome: marine; feature: seafloor; material: sediment; isolation source: oil-polluted sediment collected from 3 locations (0.5 km, 0.7 km and 0.9 km)... | place: USA: Gulf of Mexico ...
TGGAAAAACATACAGGAGTTAAAAGCGTATGCGAAGCAACAGCGATAAAAGCAGCAAAGATGGGGACCTTAATCGTTCCGAAGAACAAAACAAAGAATGTAACACTGGCCGTGGCAACAAGCTCTATATAGCCGGAATCGGGCCGGGCAGTCAGGCCCATATGTCTTCACGGGCTGTCGAAGTCATCAAAAATGCTGAGACGATTGCCGGATATTCCACCTATGTCGACCTGATTAAAGATATGATTGACGGTAAAAAGTTGATTAGCACTGCCATGAAAAAAGAAGTCGACAGAGTAAAGGCGGCTGTTGACGCAGCCCTTGCAGGTGAAAACTGTGTCCTGGTATCAAGCGGAGACCCAGGTATTTATGCTATGGCGGGCCTTGCGCTTGAAATCTGTAAAGAACGCGGTATCGACATCACCCGTTCAGAAGCTGATGCAGTAGGCGCTAACACGCTTTTTGTTGAAGTTGTTCCGGGAATTCCGGCACTTGCCTCCTGTTCAGCCCTTCTTGGTGCACCCTTAACCCATGATTTTGCTGTGATTAGTCTTAGTGACCTGTTAACCCCCTGGGAGGTTATAGAAAAACGCATTGAGGGTGCCTCCATGGCCGATTTTGTGATGGTCATCTTTAATCCGAAGAGTAAAAAACGTGACTGGCAGCTGAATAAAGCTCAGGAAATAGCCCTGAAATACAGAGACGGCAGCACGCCGGTAGGCATTGTGAAGAGTGCCATGAGAGACGAGCAGGAAATTAATATCACAACGCTGGGTGAGCTTCATAAGGCAGATGTTGATATGTTGACGACGGTTGTGATTGGCAACAGTAATACAATGGAATATAAAGATTTTTTGATTACACCGAGGGGATATTCGGGGAAGTACGATATCAAATAGAAGGTCGGACGCAACCATTTAACAACAATATTCCGTAGGGTGGGTAAATTCGTTATCGTGCTAAGCATCGCTCCCACGCTCCGCGTGGGAGCGCAAGGTCTATATGTGCAGTTTTGATTTACCTCACATTTGTTACAAAATATGTCATTTTAAAAGACACTTCTACAGAGTTACCATCATTCCCACGCAGAGCGTGGGAACGATTTTCGATTGAATTTTTCAATACGCAAAATTGTTACCCATATCTTAAATCCATTTCAAAAAGCCTGCAAACACAGTCAGCATTACTGCATTAATGAGAAACATCGATAAAATAACCCGTCTTTGCATTGCCGGTTGTGCATCGTGGCACCATGCAGAGACTGCAAAAAACGGAATATAGACTGTAATAAAAACAGGAAAAGCACCCCACCATGGATATACCCATGCAAAGGCCGGTGTTCTGACAAGAAAAATTTCAAATATCGAATAAAAGGCTGCATTACCAACAATATATAAAAGCCTGTTATTTATACCGAAAATTTTCATTTTTGGATCATCCGGAAGGAGTTTACTCAAGGCAAGGCCTGAAATCATAAACATGATACTTAATTCAGCACCCACACCAATTAACAGAAGAAACCCTGTACCGGACGGTACAGTCCAGAGAGCATGGCCGCTGAAGTGTTGAATAAGGCCGTTGGCAATTTCTACAAACCAGTGAACCATATAATAAGATAAACCGGCTGCCACAACTTTCCAGTTTCCGTTTTTTATCTCTGTTGTATAAACATAGGCAACAACTGCAAGGCCCAACATTATATACCATTGAAAGTTATCGCCGCTTCTTAAAATACTTAACGCCTGTTGGGTCACTTCCGGGTGGTTCATTGAAATTCTCCTTAATTTAATAAATGAACAAAATGGTTTAATGTTTAGTTGTTCAATGGGCGGCACTTTTTGTCAAGGAGTCTTTTGGCATATGGTTAATAAAGATATAATTGGAGAATATTGGTTTTTATATGGACGATGGCCATTTGTCGGATTACGCTTGCGGTGAAGTTCTTAAAGGTCGCAGTAGTTGTCAGCAAAACCGTTAACATCACGCTTGCTCGATAAAAAGCTCAATCCGACCTACGATGGGCCGTGGAAATATCTGAGATGTAGGTCAGGTAGAGATAAAAGCGTTTGAGAATACGGCAACGATTGTTGAACGTAAACGGTAAATGAAAACAAAATCAGTACCCGAAACCCGATATTCCCAACGGTGTAAACACCTTGCCCTAAAAATAAAACAACACCTTGTTTCAATAACATCACCGGCAAATAAAGATACCCGAAGGATGATGAAGAAGGGACAGGGGCTAACTGTTTATTTCTTCTATACCCTTCGGGCAATAAGACGGTAGTGTTAAAAACACTTTTTGATTTTTGACGCAATGTCATCTGGGTTGAGCATCAACATGTTTTCCAGATTTTTTGCATAGGGGATTGGGCAATCCGGTGCTGCAATTCTGACAGGTGCTTTTGTAAGGAGGTTGAAGCCTGCACTTGTAACACGGGCAATCACCTCAGCGCCTATACCGCCGGTCATTGTGCCTTCTTCCAAAGTGACAAGCATCCCTGTTTTTGAGACTGATTCTAAAATTGTCGCAGTGTCGATCGGATAGAGTGTCGCGAGATCAATAACTTCTGCACTTATTCCGTCAGCTTCAAGAAGGCCGGCTGCATCAACAGCAACCGAGACACCTAAAAGATGCGATACAATGGTGACATCGCTTCCTTCTTTCACAATTCTGGCTTTACCGATTGGCAGTGTATAATCATTTTCAGGAACAACGCCTGTGACGGCGTATAAGAGCTTGTGTTCAAAAAAGATAACCGGGTTATTGGATCGTATGGCCGATTTTAACAGTCCTTTTGCCGTGTATGGATCAGACGGCGCTATAACGATTAATCCGGGAATGCCATAAAAGAAACGCTCCATGGATTGCGAGTGCTGAGCGGCCATACCGATCCCGCTTCCAACAGGTGTTCTAACGGTTAACGGCATTGATACCTGTCCGCCGGTCATATATCTGAGCTTGGCGGCCTGATTCATGATCGGGTCCATACAGCAGGTTAAAAAATCACCGAAAAGAATTTCACAGACAGGCCTTAAACCCGTCATTGCAGCGCCGACGGCTCCGCCTATAATGGCATTTTCGCTGATCGGGGTATCGATGATTCTGTCTCTGCCGAATTGTTCCACAAGGCCTTCTGAAACGCTGAAATAACCACCCAGTGCCACATCTTCACCCCAGAGAAAAACGTTCTCATCCCGTGTCATCTCCTCTGCGATTGCCTGATTAACAGCCTGAGAATAGGAGAGCTCAATGCCTGTTTCACATGGCGGGATTATGCTATTAAAGAGTTTTGCATCATCGGGATAGTAAATTCTGGAAAAGAGGGCATCCTGAGATGGCAGTTCGGATGCTTTTGCATAATCGACCGCTGCTGATATTTCAGTCAGGATGTTTGATTCAATATTTGAGAATTCACTGTCATCAACCTCATTAGCTTCGATTATGGCAGATTTGAGTTTTTTTATCGGGTCTTGCAGGATATAGGATTCTTTTTCCTCAGCACTCCTATAGAGTTCCGGTTCTCCCTCCATATGCCCGTGCCATCTGTAGGTTTTAAACTCGATGCCCCGGGGTTTACCATCTTGTCTCATTTTACTGATGATTTCAGCTGTTTTTTCAAAAACAAGATCAGCATCATTTCCATCAATCTGATACGATTCAATGTTATACGCCTGCATTCGTTTTGAGATATCAGTTTCTGCTGAATGTTTTTCAATGGGGGTAAATTCACCATAAAGATTGTTCTCAACAATGATAAGGACGGGTAGATCGAAGACTTTGATCATATTTAATGCTTCATGGAACATCCCCTGGTTAACTGAACCGTCTCCGGCAAAGACGACTGAGATATCATCCCGTTTTTTATACTGAATGGTCTGGGCAGCGCCCATTGCAAGAAGGTAACCTGCGCCTACAATGCCATTGGCACCCAGAACACCAAGAGAACCATCAGTGACATGCATTGAGCCGCCTTTACCTTCACATTGTCCCGATGCTTTACCATAAAGCTCAGCCATCATTTTAGAGAGGTCTGCACCTTTTGCAATAATGTGACCATGGCCCCGGTGGGTTGTGTTGATATAATCACTGTTTCTTAAATTGAGACAAACCCCTGCAGCTATAGCTTCCTGACCGATAGAGAGGTGGATTGCTTCTGATGGAATCTCCCCGTTTTTGAATCCGGTTGAAAGATGGTTTTCAAACGCTCTGATTGTATACATCTTTTTATAGAGATCGATTCTTGTGATCTCTTTTTCAATATCTTTTGCCTTGGGAACGGTCTGAGGCTTTTCATCATGATATAAATGAAATTTTGGAATTTCCTCGTTGTTGATAGATTTAGTTCTCTTTTTCTTGAAAAATAAAAATCGTTTTTTGTGCCCTTTTCCTGTGGGAGTCGACTTAAGAAGATCATCTCTTCCCTTATCCATCAAAATTTCCGGGTAGAGCTTAAAAGCTGGTTTCAGGGCCGGCAGGAGCCTGAGTGCTTTTTGGATAGACCCCTTGGCAATTATTTTTTGTCCGGCAAGGGCAAGGGGAATATTCAAATCTTCTAACCAGAACCGGTGCCCGGTATCAGAAGCAAGAATCATTTCAACATCGGCTTTGATCTCTTTTTCAGGATCCCAGAAGCATTTTTTTTCACCGTCGCCAACAACTATATAAAGACAGGTTTTGATATCGGTAAATCTGAATTTTACAGTTAGTGAGAGCTCCGAGAGTTTATCCGTAATTTCCGGTGTATTGAATATTTTTTCCCACAATGCTGACAGGATATTGTGAAGCTCTTCTTTGTTTTTATAGATTGACGGCATTTTAACCTCCGTATCGGCAGCGATACCTGCCATTTGATGAAAGAACTATTTCAATAAATATAAATACGAACTATGGTTCATGTTGTCAAGGCGAAAAGCATTAAAATGCTTGTTTATACTTGTTTTATTATGAAAATGGGATATACATTTTACTAAGATTGATGCTTTCGTAAAAAGTCTATAGATGGCTAAGGAAAAGGGCCCATATACGTTGCTAAGCAAGTGCCCTTGGGGTGCAGATTTATTGGTTGGCCAGGCTTGTGGTACTTCTTCAAAAGTCAAAGCGAAGTAGATGGGACTTATTACGACGCCACTAAGATTGTTAATAACATGGGACAGGATGAGACGACGTGAAAACGAATACAGGAAAAGTGCGCATACCGAAACAGAAGCGAAGCATAGAAAAGAAGAATGCTATTATTGTTGCTGCGATCGACCTCTTTTCTGAGAAGGGTATATATAATACAAACTCAAAAGAGATTGCCTTAAAAGCAGGGGTTTCAATCGGGAGTTTTTATTCGTATTTTGCTGATAAAAAATCGCTTTTTATGGAAGTGCTTGAATTCTATCTTAACCGGCATTTTGATATGATCTGGAATCAGACGAATCAGCCGGAGTTTAAAACGTTTTCACGGGAGATGATTCAGTTTTTTCTTGATAACCTTCTGAAAGCCTATGCTGTTGCACCGGAATTTCACAGACAGACGCATTCACTCAGATATACCGATAGTGATGTAAAAAAACTGTATGACAAAGAATTTGAAAAAGAGATAGAGATGCTGACTGCTATTCTTATATCTTATAGCGACGAGCTTGGCGACATTAATATTAACGCAGCAGCTGTGAATCTTCACAGTTCCGCCGAAAATTTCGCGCATACGGTTTTTTTTAAAACGATTCCGGTCAGTGAGGCTGATTTGAAAGAAGAGTATGTTGAAATGCTCTATCGATGGCTGAAGCGCTAATACTTGATGGCGTCGTAAAAAGTCCTATCTACTTCGCTTTAGTGGTTTGCCAGACTTTTTACGAGAACATCAATACTTAAGCCTTGCATAAAAGGACTTTTTAGAAGCCTCAACAGCTTCTTTTAAGGTGTAAATATCTTTTTCAGCAAGAAGGCTGACTAATTTAAGAAACATTTCTGCCGTTGTAATCGCATCCCCCACTGCCGTATGGCGTCCAATAACATTAATACCGAGACGATTTGTTATTGCTTCAATATTATGAGATTCCTGCTCCGGATTTACCACAGTAGAGAGTAATAGCGTATCCAGTATCGGTGCTGTGAATTTAATGCCGGTGCTGTCCTCTTTCACTTTCAGCATAGCCATATCAAATGCAACGTTATGTCCTATCAAAACAGTATCTTCTGTAAAGTTAAAAAACGTAGGCAAAACCGTGGCGATATCGGGCTGGCCTGCAAGCATTTCCGGCTCTATGCCGTGAATATCGATGGAGCTTTGGGGCAGAGATCGCTTTGGATCGACAAGTTGTTCAAAAATATCATTATAGAGGAGTTTGCCGTTAACAATTCGTACTGCCCCAATAGATATAATTTCATCACCGCCTGCAGGATAGAGGCCTGTCGTCTCAGTATCAAAGACGGTATAGACCAGCTCTTTTAATGGAATATCATCGAGTTCAGACGAATAATAATTCTGTTCAAAAAGATCAAAGTCATAGAATTCAGGGCGCTGCTCCAGAACAATAGATGCAAATGACGGTTGAAGTGACGATAGCCCCGGGGTTTCAACCGGCGGCATAAAAATTTTGATGGCGGTTACACCTTTTTCATTTGTAATGGCATGGGGTAGAATTTCAGCACTGTGATGACCTGCCACTTCAGAAAGCGTTAGCTGAATGCCCTCATCTTCAACAATAAGGGGCATTTGATTCCATTTATTAAGGGTGTCTATTATTATTGCATCACCCTTCCAGATTAAATCGATGTTTACAAACTTATCCTGTCTGTAGACCATAATTTTTATATTTGAAAGCGACTGATTTTCAATAAGCTTTGATGTAAGAAATACCAGTGACATTATAATAGAATAGCTGTCTGCCTTTAGCCAGATGTTTGCCTCAATCTCTGAAATATCAATATCAAAATTTAGCTTTTCTTTTGCTTTTAATTTAAATGCAGCGGCAAGTTCGTCGGCTGTAATATGAACCAGAGGCCATTTTGAATGGATATGGACTGAAAAATCCTTTTGATTCACCTCAATGGTCTCACCAAGGTTTTTAGCTTCTTTTAAAATAATGTCATTAAACATGCTTCTTTGATCATTTTCCATTTCCGGAAAATCGATAATCGTTTCAACGGCAGCCCTGATGCCCCCAAGTGATGCCCTGATGCTTTTAGTGAGATTCTGGAGCATCGTATCTGCTTTTTTATCATAAATAATCTGGGCAGTAATATCCGTCATGATAAATATAAATCCGGTCATTGATTTTTCGGTATCAAGCACCGGAACAGCCTCTACTTTTATCTGGTCCTGATTTTTTCCGACAATAACAAAGGATGCCATGCAGTTATCCTGATCCATATTAAGTTTGGACTGGATTTCATTCAGTGCATGAAACACCATGTTTTTATCTATAAGAGTGAAGACAGACCGGCCTAATCCGATAAAGCCTGATGTAGAATCAGTGCTGTTTTCAGTAAGAAATTCTTTTGCCTTTTTATTATATAAAAGAAGTCTGCCATCGTGGCGGCAGATCAGAACCCCTTCAGAGAGTTCTGAGATAAAGGCTGCCAGTGTATTTTTTTCATCTTCTGTCTGTTTACCGGCCTTGTCAATTTTTTCTTTGACGTTGATTGAAAGTTCTTCATACATATCGGCATAGCGATTAATCAGATCGCCAATCTGTCTGACAGTATAACTACCGGATGGGCTCAATCTGTATGACGGGTTTGCTGTCTGGAGAACCCGGGTCTCTTCTGCAACTTTTCCCAGTGGTTTGATCCATTGTTTGAGCAGGATGCTTATAAAAACAAACACAAGGATAAGTGGTGGAAAAATCAGAATGAAAAAATATTCAGGTTTAAAGGATTCAACAATTGTTTTTACTGTGGCAGGGGGAAGCTGTTCTGAAAAAAGATATCCCATGATGCAGAAGTAACCTGCAACCAGAGATAGTAAACAAATAACAACACCCCATATTTTTGTAGCTGTTTTCATTACTCGCAGAGAAATCCTTTCACTTTTTCCACAATATCAGAATTGGAAAATGGTTTTGTTACATAATCGTTGGCACCCAGTGCCAGGCCTTTTGCAATATCCACATCCCTGCCCATGGCCGTTAAAAAGACGACTTTGGTGTTATCAAGCTCCGATCTGTTTCGGATAATCTGACAGACTTCAAATCCATCCAGGACAGGTAGCATTATGTCAAGAAGGATCAGATCAGGTATTGTCTCATTGACCCTATCGATTGCTGCTTCGCCGGTCTCTGCCACAAGGACCGCAAATCCATGCTGTTCCATAAGGAACTTCAGCGGAAGAACGATGCTCGGTTCATCTTCAACGATTAATATTATTTTTCCATTTTCATTTGTCATAATATTGGTTTTTTATATTAAAAACATTTTTAATGCTTATACGCAGCTTTAACGTTTTTCATGTTTCGTTGTGTGCCGCGATCATGCCGGTTAGAAAGATGGGCAGTGTAAAATAAAAGTCGGCTCCATCTCCGTTAGTTTGTTCAACGCCAATCTCTCCATTATGGAAATCGATAATGCGTTTCGAAATGGTCAGACCTAATCCGGTACCTTCAGGTTTGCTATTATCATTATTTTTCAATTGAATAAATCTTTCAAAAATTTTTTGTCTGTCATTCGCATCAACCGGTGGGCCGTTGTTTATGATATTTACCTTGATACGGTCCTCTAATGTTTTGAGTTTAATACGCATTTCAGGTTTTTCTTTATTACAGAATTTAATGCCGTTAGAGATAATGTTAATCAGTACCTGCATTAGCATATCCGGATCACCTTTGATGGCAGGGCATTTATCAGGCAGTTTAACTTTAAAGTCAATACTGTGCTCATCAATGAGAGGTTGAAGAGATGTAACAGCATTTTGGATGACCTGAATCAGGTCCACATCAACAACTTCCCACTCTACTGTGCCGGACTCGATTTTTTGAAAATCGAGAGTCTGACCAATCAGCCTTTGAAGCCTGTCGCTCTCAGTAATGATTGTAGAGAGAAATGTTTTTTTTGTCGCTTCATCAATATCCGGTGTGTCATGAAGAATTTCAGATAATGACCTGACGGAGGTGAGGGGGGTTCGCAGTTCATGGGTGACTGTTGCCAGAAATTCATCCTTTAGGCTGTCCAGTTCCTTCAGGCGAACATTGGCTGCATTTGCCTTTTCAAGCCGTCGGCTGTATTCCATGACCTGTCTTGTTTCATCAAGAACGCCCATGATATCTTCAATCCCTAAAGGTTCCTCTTTTACGACTGTTGATACCATAACCCTTGCAGAGGCAGAGCCGATGGCACCGGCCAGGAGCTTTTCAGCGTAACTGACAAGGCCTGGGTCGGCTTCCGGATTTGTTGTAAAATCTGTGTTATGGCTTGCAGCGTATGTTTCAAGGGCTTTTTCAGCTCTGCTTTTTCCCAAAAAACGGACCAGGAGTGACATCAGGTCCGGCAGGCTCGCTTTACCCCGCCAGAAGATTGACTCACCGGACGTTTCGCCATATTTAAATACATCGACGAAGAGTTCCGCCTGGGTCTGTTCAAGGGTTGTCGGCCGCGTGAAGAGAGAAATGATGATATACATAAAAATATTTGCAAACAGGCTCCAGAGAGCTGAATGTGCAACTGCATTCATGCCGGTTAAACCGAACAGGCTGTAGGGCTTAAGCATTTCTATGCCAAAGGGGCCGGATAGAATAAAGGATATGGGAAGGATACCTGTCTTGGCAAGCGATGGCAGAATCAGGGTGTAGAACCAGATCGAAATACCCGCAGCAAGACCCGATACCGCCCCTTTTTTTGTTCCACCCTTCCAGAAAATACCGCCAAGAATCAGTGGGGCAAATTGAGCAACAGCCACAAATGAAATCAACCCGGACGAGATCAGAGCGAAAAATTCCCCGACATATCTAAAATATGTATAGCCCATAAGGAGAATAGCAATAATCGATCCCCTTCGTATATAGAGGATCAATGTGTTCAGATTGCTTCTTTTTGAAAGATTCAGGCCCGGCAGCCATAATAGAACAGGGATGATGAGATTATTGCTGACCATTGTTGAGAGTGCCACCGATTCAACGATAACCATGTCCGTTGCCGCAGACAGCCCGCCGATAAAAATAAAAAGGGTAAGCCATTTGTGGTTTTCAAGCATTGATAGGCTCAGTACAAATGTATCAGCACCGAGTCCTGCACTTTTAAATTTTAACAATCCGGCAATGGCAATCGGCAATACAAAAATATTGATGATGAGAAGGTATAAAGGGAATATCCACATAGCTTTGTTTAGGTGCTTTTCATCAACGTTTTCAATGACGGCCATCTGAAACTGCCTGGGCAAGAATAGAAATGCCAGCATTGAGATCACAATATACATAACCCAGTCCGCATGGGTAAAAGCGTCGCTTCCAATGGTAAATAGCTTTGATAAAGACTCTGACATACCTGCCTGAGTTGCGATATCATTAACACCGCTAAATAAATAATAGGTGATGAAAATGCCTGCACACAGAAACGATGCAAGCTTTATAATTGAACCGAATGCGATTGATGCAACTAATCCTTCGTGTCTCTCTGTCGATGTCAGTTGCCTTGTACCGAAGAGGATAGCGAAGAGGGCTAAGAGCAGCGTGATGTAAAAGGCAGTGTCAGAATAGACCGGAATGGATGAAAAATCCATGGCCGGAGAGAGGCTTTCACTTCCTGTGATGATAAAATAACTGATCGGAATTGCTTTTAACTGGAGTGAAATATAGGGGACAATGCCAATGACAGCAATAATGCTGACAAACCCACCAAGCATGGAGCTTTTGCCATATCGTGAAGCAATAAGGTCTGCAAGTGAGGTAATATGGTGGATTTTACTGATACGGATAATTTTTTTCAGAATCACCCAGCCGGAAATCATGATAAGGGTTGGGCCAATATAAATTGGCAGGAAACCCATCCCGGTTCTGGAAGCATGCCCCACACTGCCGTAAAATGTCCATGCTGTACAATAGACACCAAGAGCAATGGAGTATATATAGGGATTATTCGTTATCCCTCTCCCTTTTTCTGCTCTTTTATCACAATAAAAGGCGATTGCAAACAGTAGGCATGCATATAAGAGTGATATTGAAAGCAGGTTATTTGGGGTTATAAAATTTTCCATTATAAATAGTGTTCAGCGACCATTTTTTTAAGTGTTTTCATTATCATTTTTATTATTTGGATTTAGTATTAAAGATGAAATCAGAATCACCAGAAACCACAGAACAAAGAGATATAGATATAATACAGGTATCCCAAACAGGAGCTTTGGCTGATTTGCTACCGACATAAGTGGGTAGTTAAACAGCAGAAATGCCACAATTAAAAATCCTGTTATCCTTTTGGTCCTTAAAGCAAAAAGCGAAAGAGGATGCTTTTTGGGTTTATTCTCTTTCATCAATAGTACTGGCCTCCATGATTTACCGGTTATTTCGGGATGGAAAAGAAGAATGTTGAGCCTTCTCCAAGCTTACTCTCAAGGCCAATACTACCGTTGTGGTAATCGATAATTCTTTTGGTGATGCTGAGACCAAGACCTGTCCCGGGGCGCCCTTTTTTAGTGTCCTGAATCTGCCGGAATTTTTCAAAAACAAGTGCCTGATCACTTTCGCTGATGCCGATACCGTTATCTTTTACCTGAACACTAATCATAGCGGGATCATCACAGAGGCTTATCTCGATCTCCCTGTTTGTTTTATCACTGAAAATAATGGCATTTGAAATCAGATTTTCAACAACCTGAGTCAGTCTCTGACCATCCCCCTGTATTGTTTCTGTCGTTTCAGGGAGGTTTACATTCACCTTGATTTTATTTTCAGGGGCCATGAGGTTTGTATTTTTGACAGCATCCTCTATAACATCAACCATATTAACCGCACTGATTTCCCACTCAAGGTTATCAATCTCCATATTTTGAAAATCGAGAACTTGTGTCAGCAGTCTTGTTAGCCTGTCATTCTCTTTGGAAACGACCTTTATGAACTCTCCCCGTTTTGAAGGAGCCAGGTCCGGATTTTCTGTTAGAATCTCAACAATTGATTTGATTGAGGTTAATGGATTCAGAACTTCTTTTGAAATATTCAGGATAAACTGATCCTTTAGTTTATCGAGTGCCATCAGTTTTTCATTTGCAGACTTTAATTGTGCCGTCCGTTTGATAACCCGCTGTTCAAGATCCGCATTAAGCGTCTTTACTTCCTCTTCGGCTTTTTTTTGTTCAGTAAAATCCTGAAGGGTTTCAATTGCGCCAATAATTTGATTACTCTTATCGAATATTGGTGTCGCAGTAATAAAAAGCCATTTGCCGTTTGCACCCAGTTCCGGGAAAAAAGCCATGGTTTCGTGGGCGGTCTCGATAACGGCAGATTTTTTATAGGTGCCCCCATACAGTCGGGCAATCTCTGCTTCACCAATGTTGTCAACGATAAGATCTGCCATAGCAGGCCGTTTTTCTGAATAGAAAGCAAGCCATTGCTTATCTGTACCGATCATATCTTTTCGGTAAAAGCCAGTCAGGTTCTCACAGGCAATATTCCATTGGGTTATTTTGTGGTCTCCGTCAATAACAAATGTCGGAACTGAACTTCCCTGTACTATCTGAGTAAGTCTGTTGTGGTCATCATGGGAAGTCTTTCCGCCTGTATTACTGGCTTCACTATGATCATCCTGAACCATTTGATTCTCCATTTTTTATGATGATAATGAAATATTATTAAAACAGTTAAAATATTGATACATTATTATTTAATCCTGGCAATTTGTAAACAACTTATCATTGATAAGCAAAGCTGGTAGTGGCGAGGAGGGCTTCAGCCTCTAATTCAAATCTCCGTAGACTTCGCCCCACTCAATGATTTTATCCATAACTGGCCCGAGGGCTTTACCTTTGTCTGTTAATGAATATTCAACTTTCGGTGGGATTTCAGCATAAACTTTCCTGTTTACAATGCCTTCTTTCTCCATTTTTTTGAGTTGCTGTGTAAGCATTTTGGGGCTGATTTCCGCGATAGACTTCTGAAGCTCTCCAAAACGTTTTGTCCCTCCAGAGAGTCTTATAAGGATGACAAGAACCCACTTATTTCCGACGAGCTGAAGTGTATCGGACATCTGACATGTTGACTGTGAACAATTTATTTTCATATTAAAAACCCTTTAAAATCAATGTTACTTACCATTAGGTAATTATATTACAAAAAGGTGCATACTTTACAAAAGAAAGTTACAGGCCTAATATACTATTCAAAATTGAATTATGGAAGCAATTTATCACAAACTCCTTTAAACTCAGAGGTCTTGTTATGAAAAACGAATATAAGAAATGGTTGTGGGAAAAAAAAGCTGAAAAATGTGTAAAAAATCTGATTAAGCATAAATTTGATGCTCATTATGTCGAATCTTCAACGGATGCACGGGATCTGATTCTTTCAATGACAGATAATTTCGGTACATTCGGATTCGGGGGATCTGATACGACTGAAAACCTGGGGATAAAAGAAGCACTAAAAGCAAAGGGTAAAACTCTTTATGATCATAATGATGCCACTTTATCCTTTGAAGAAAAGCTTGATTACCGCTTGAAACAGGGCAGCTGCGATTGCTTTCTTCTCAGTGCAAACGGGATTTCTGAAACCGGTGAGATTGTCAATGTTGATGGTGTTGGAAACCGTACGAATGCAATGTCATTCGGCCCCTCAAAGGTGATTATCGTTGCCGGAGTCAACAAGGTGGCTCCTGATCTGGCATCAGCCATGCAAAGAATACGTGATGTTGCAGCGCCAATGCGGGCAAAAAGTCTCGGAATGGATACCCCATGCGCTGAAACCGGTATTTGCACAGACTGTAACGCTCCCATGCGGATATGTAATATTACGACGATCCTCCACAGAAAACCGATGCTTACAGATATATCCGTTATTTTGATTAATGAAGAACTTGGTTATTAACCCGATCTGTAGAGAGTTATATTGTTTCATTAAAAAAGGAGCAGAGAATGAAAATTACGCACATTTCAGGAAGTCCAAGGAAACAGAGCAACAGCAGAAATATAGGGGAAGCATTTACAGCACGTGCAAAAGAGAAAGGGGCTGAGGTTACGACCCATATTTTAAATAAAATGGATATCAAGGGCTGTCAGGGGTGCCTGGCCTGTAAGAAGGGAAAAGACCGGTGTATTGTTAAAGATGACCTTGCTCCTGTATTGGATGGCATATATGAAACGGATATTTTGGTTATTTCAACACCTGTTTATTTCTGGGATCTCCCGGGGCAACTGAAATGCTTTATTGACAGGTTCTATTCATATGCAAAAGAGGACTGGCAGACAAACCCGAAACCATCGAGGTTGCCTTCCGGAAAAAAGCTCCTGTTTATCCAGACCCAGGGCGCCGGTGAGGGCCTCCATGATGATATTTTTGGTAAATATGATGCGATCTTCAAAATGTTTGCAGGCTTTGAAGCCTGCTACCCGATACGAGGGTTTGAGGTTTCAGGTTACGACAAGGTAAAGGAAATACCTGAGCTTGCTCAAGCTGCAATTAAGCTTGCTGATGAACTCATTGAATAATTTAAGATCTTCAAAATATCAACAGTATCAGGGAAAGGGTTCGCATTTTTTCCTGATGTTGTTTGGTATTGAAAAATCCTTTCTTACAGGTTATGACTTCTAATAAGTTTGTATTAACAATACAGACAACCATCTCAGAACAGACGTGCCATAAAATTATTACACGATACAATTGATTCTTCAAACCGGAGGTACAAAATGTCAGGCAAAGTGATTATTACCGCTGCACTATCTGGAGCTGCTACATTTAAAACAAATAACCCGGCAGTACCATATACACCTGAAGAGTTTGCTGAAGAAGCTGCAAAAGCCTACAAGGCCGGTGCTGCCATGGTACATGTTCATGCGAAGACCGATGATGGATGGGCAACCCATGAAGTCGACAGAATTCGGGAAACCCATGATGCAATTAAAGAGAAAACGCCGGAGCTTATCGTGAATCTCAGCTCTGCTGTAGGACTCGGTGCAACTGCAGACCAGCGCCTTACCCAGATTGTTGAAATAAAACCTGAGATGGCATCTCTGAACACGAATACTATGAATTTTAGTCTTATGGATAGAAAATCGGGGACAATTCTCCTTGATAATATCTTTGAAAATACCTTTACCATGCTTCAGGATTTTGCAAAGGCGATGGAAGAGAACGGTGTGAAGCCGGAAATTGAGATTTATGATATGGGCGGACTTGATAATATGCTTCTGATAGATAAACAGAATATTTTAAGCAAACCTTATAATTATAATTTTGTATGGGGCGTTGCCGGAGGCCAGTCTTTCAGACCGGATGCTTTTTCCGCGCTTGTCCATGCACTTCCGAGGGATGCAAATTTTACAACCTGTGGTGTTGGTACTGACGAGTACAGGGCTATTATGATGTCATGTCTTTCTGGTGGGCATATGCGTGTCGGTCTTGAAGATAACGTGAAAAGTCCTGATGGTGAACTTGTAAAAGGGAATTATGAACTTGTTGAATATGCTGTAAATATTGCTAAACTGCTTGGCAGAGAACCAGCAACGCCGGATGAAGCAAGAGCGATAATGGGGTTGAAAAAATCATAAAATTTTATCTCAGCTTATGAAAAAAATCAAAACACTATTTGTCATAGCGCTGTTTCTGCTTTTTTCTTTCATATGTGTTTTTAACACAGGGCCATCAAAAGATGATTTACCGGTTGCAATTAAAAAGATTTCATTACAGGACATTACAACATTAACAAGGAGAATAAATAAGTCTTCAAAGGACTGGTGTGTATCAAAGGAATTTCAAGACGACGATATTGACCTTGGAATAGTGCAGTGTAAAGATGGCAATATTATCAAATTTGCATTTGTGTCCCATCATGTAAGTCAGGATCGGAATAGTTATGCCTATTTCGAGAAAACCGGATATTCAAGGTCTATTCAAGGTATTTTTTGTTGTGAAGTTGAATTTGGTTTTTCAGGTCAGCCCGATGATATCAAACAGTTCGATATACTATTGGACAGCTGTGAAAAGAAATGAATCGGTTAGCGCTAAAGCTTCACTAAGTGTCGTTCTGGTAATTATATAAATTGCTCGCCCGTAGGGCTCCTTTGCTAATACCCAACTGCTAAGACCTAATACCTTTTTTTTATATCTTCAGATCCAGAAGACCGCCTTTTTCTTCTTCCTTTTCCTCTCCGTATGCGGATTTACCCTTTTTACCGTTCATCTGCTCAAGAGATTCCTGGCTTAATTCAAGCCGTGCCTCCATTTCTATTCTGGCAGCGGATGAAGCCACAGCCCTGTCTGTCGATGACGGTTCAGCCGGAGCAAGAGCAGCTTTTTTAACAGTCTGCATCTTGTTGATTGTCGCCTGGGGATCATCTTCCTTTGAAACATCAATGCCAACTTCACCACCAACCGCATACCTGTTTTTATCAGGGCCTGTTTCATACTCAAAGGTAGCCCGCTTTGTGATATATTGTGCTCCGGCCGCTATATGGGCCATTTCATGGTTTTTGACTTCAGTATCTCGTAGCTTCAGCGCTTCAACTTTTCGCTTATCAGTATCGGAAAGCTCTGATTTTTTGCTCTCGTCAGTTTTGTCTTTTTCGGCTACAAAACTTTTTTCTTCTTCCTGAGCAGTATCCTGTGTCTTATTTTCAGCCTGCTCAGCATTGTTTTGACGCAAGGGTGGTGTTTGTGAAAATACTGAACTATTTATGGATACCGGTGTAATCATCTTTTTAAAACTTAATCCTTATAAATATTAAACCTATTCAAACCTTTTATCGGAAAATGCTTATCAAACTTTAGTGAAAAAGAATAAAAATACTTTTAAAAAATTCATTTATTTCTAAAGGTGAAATATGATATTATACAATTATTTATCGATGATTATCGATTTTTAACCCGCCATATATATGCATTTAATTCGAACCTGTTTGATTATATTTACTTGCCAATAATTTATAATTTTAAGTTATCCGGAGGATATTGTGTTTAAAAATCTTAACATCAAAACAAAGCTGTTAATTTCAATTTGCAGTGTCGCTTTTATCTCCTTCATTGTAACAGTAACTTATATCTCCATAAGTTCCTATTCAAACTCACGCCATGATGCCATTAACCTTTTAACCCAGACCGGTTATCGATATGGTGAGGCCGTTAAGGCCGAGATAGAAACCGCAGCTGATTCTGCAAGGACACTCGCACTGGCATTAGGTGGGATGAAGGAGAGCAATGTAAGCCCGGACAGAAATCAAACAAATTCAATGATAAGAAAAATAATTGCGGGGAATAATGACTTTTGGGGTGTCTGGTGTATCTGGCAGCCGAATGCTTTTGATGGGAAAGATGAAGAATTAAAAAATACGCCCGGAAGTAATGATAAAGGTCAGTATATGGCCTATTGGTACCGCGATGGCAGTGATATTAAACTGGATGTTACAGGGGCCTATGAAGAAAATGATCCCAAAGGTGAATGGTATTGGAAACCATTAAAAACAAATAATGAATTTTTAACTGATCCGACTGTGTATACGATTAATAATAAAGAGACGATGCTTGTCAGTATCTGCATCCCTGTGGTTGTAAACGGAAAGAGTCTCGGTGTTGCCGGCGTCGATATTTCAATGGATAAATTAAAGAGTATCGTAAGTAAAATCAAACTGTATGAAACTGGTTACAGCTTTATGGTGTCAAACAGTGGTGTCATGGTCGCACATCCGACATCCGAAAAAGTAGGGAAAAAAATTAATCAACTGAATTTTTCCAAAGATATTGAATCACTCATAAAGGAAGGAACATCAGCTTTAAAAAATGAGACTTCTGATATTCTTGGAAAAGGTACAATGACCATGTATACACCTTTTACAATCGGTGAGACAAATTCACCATGGACACTTGCAGTAAGAGTTTCAGTGGACAGGGTTCTTGAAAAAGCAAGATCACTTCGAAATATCAGCATAATAATTAGTATCATTTCAATGTCTGTTCTTATTGGGGTTGTTGTTCTGATAGCAACAGTAATCATTGTAAAACCTATTACGTCAGTTGTGAATGGGCTGCGGGATATTGCTGAAGGTGAAGGTGATCTGACTATGCGTCTACAGATAAATACAAAAGATGAGATTGGTCAATTATCAAAATGGTTTAACACATTTATGGAACAGCTACATCTGATTATTAAAGAGGCGGTCACGAATGCCGAGCTTGTAGGGACGTCTTCATCAGGACTTCTAACGATTTCAGATGAAATGTCACACGGTGCAAAACAGACAGCCGGTAAGGCCGATCAGGTAGCCGAAGCATCACATGAGATGAGTTCAAATATTGTTGCGGTTGCAGCGACAATGGAAGAAGCATCAACAAATATCAATATGGTTGCAACTGCAACAGAAGAAATGACAGCAACAATTAATGAAATTGCTAAAAATTCAGAAAATGCGAGATCCATTTCAGCAAAAGCTGTTGATCAGTCGAAAAATGTTTCAGGTAAAATGGACGAGCTTGGTGCTTCTGCAGATGATATTGGTAAGGTTACAGAGGTTATCAATGAAATTTCAGAGCAGACAAATCTTCTTGCCCTCAATGCAACGATTGAAGCCGCTCGTGCCGGTGAAGCCGGCAAAGGATTTGCTGTTGTTGCCGGGGAGATTAAAGAACTGGCAAAACAGACAGCTGAGGCTACTCAGGAAATCAAAGTACGTATTGATAATATCCAGCAGGTTACTGGTGCTACAGTTGAAGAAATTGATAGTGTTTCGACAATAATTAATCAGGTGAATGAGATTATCTATACGATTGCCAGCGCAGTCGAAGAACAGTCGGTTGCAACCAAAGAGATTGCAAATAATATTCTGCAGGCATCAGATGGTATTCAGGACGTAAATACTAATGTTAATCAGACATCAGGGTTTTCTTCAAAAATATCTGAGGATATATCTTTGGTGAATATTGAGACGGATAAAATGTCAGAGAGTAGTCTAAAAGTCAATGAAAGTGCTAAAGAATTATCACACCTTGCCGTTCAGTTAAGGGAAATGGTTGGCAGGTTTAAAGTTTAGCGTAAATTCTTTCAGATCACCTGATTTATTTCTTATCATACGCAGTCGCTTTTATCACGACGCGTACCGGGGCTGGATATCCCTCGACTGTTTTAGACGGATCAGACGGATCAAGAAAATCACTTAATGATTCAGTTTGAATCCATTTGGTTCTTTTCTGTTCCTCAATGGTTGTTGTTGATATGTCAATTGTTTCAATGTCGGTAAACCGGGCTCGCATCAGCCAGGATTCAAGGCATTTTACCGTCGGGATGAAATAGACATTTTTCATTTTTGCATACCGGTCAACCGGGAAGAGGGCGGTATCGGAATCGCCTTCGATAATAAGGGTTTCAAGGACAAGCTCACCATCCTTTTTCAGATACTTATGAATATTCTGAAGTGCCTCTACCGGAGATTTTCTGTGGTAGAGAATGCCCATGGAAAAAACTGTATCAAAATAGTTTTTGAAAACAGGGAGTTCTTCCATTGTTGCAGGAATATAATAAATGTCAGGGATATTCAGGTATTTCTGAAGGGTCATAAACTGATAGTAAAAAAGAATCTGTGGATCAATGCCAAGGATCATCGATGGTTTCTGCTCAAGCATGCGAAACATGTAATATCCTGAGCTGCAGCCAATATCGAGAACTCGTTTTTGCGTCAGCGGTGATATTTTATCTTTCAGCCGATTCCATTTCATATAAGAGGCCCATTCGGTTTCGATATCGATGCCGAAAAGATCAAATGGTCCTTTACGCCATGGGGCAAACTGTTCCAGAACCGTGTAGAGCTGTTGACACGCCTCGGTGGTTATATCATCCTTACTGCCAATTTTAATGGCATCTGAGGTAAGATCAACCGATGATGGCTCGAGCTCCGGTAGTTTTAAAAATGCCTCCCGGCAGGTTTTTTCAAGACCATAATCTCTTGAAATTATTTTTTCTTTAGCTTGAATAACTTTTTGTAAATCTTCAAAGCAGTGATCGATTCTTAATTTATGATGATTTTGTATCAGGTTTTTCATTAGTTTTTTGCTTAAGCGCCCTTTGCTATTTTTTGCAGATAAAAGATGTAAAATTGAACCATTTCTCCCAGATATCAGTTTTTTCAAATCCGGCATTTGTAAAACGGGAGGTATGTGATTCTGTTGTTTCAGGTATCAGGACATTTTCAAGGGCGTCACGTTTCTGGCTTATTTCAAGATTAGAGTACCCATTCTCTTTTTTATACCTGTAATAGAACTCCTGCTGAAGCTCAGTCAGGTCCTCATTCTCATGAACCGTTTTTTCAGTGATCAGCAGAATACCCGATGGTAAAAGGCCGTCATAGATTTTTTGAATAAGGGCATCTCTCTCACTTACCGGGATAAACTGAAGGGTCAGGTTCACAATAACAACCGAGGCATTTTGAACGGTTATATTCTGAATTTTATCACAGATGAGGTTAATGCTTTCGCCATTAGGTCTGTTGCATAACCGCTCCTCATAGGTTTTGATCATCTGTTCAGAACTGTCGACGGCAGTCATTGAAAATGGTTTTTTTCCCATTAATTCAAGAAGGCGGAGCCCAAAATTCCCATTAGAGCAGCCGAAATCAAAAATTTCTGTTCCCGGCTGATAGAATTTTTCAGTGAGCTGGGACTGTCGTTTGATGGTTTCTCTGTATAGAGGGACGGAACGGTGTATCATGTCATCAAAGACATTGACAACCGTTTCATTAAATTCAAAGGGTTTTATCTCGTTTAATTTTGTTGAATA
>JQIA01000434.1_pt1 | contig 20815 bp, 22 predicted proteins | sample 811431 | NCBI WGS metagenome assembly JQIA01 (sample SAMN02998118, study PRJNA258478) | marine sediment metagenome | biome: marine; feature: seafloor; material: sediment; isolation source: oil-polluted sediment collected from 3 locations (0.5 km, 0.7 km and 0.9 km)... | place: USA: Gulf of Mexico ...
AAGGTGCACGCCTGGAAAGCGTGTGTATCTTAACGGGTACCGAGAGTTCGAATCTCTCTCTCTCCGCCATTTTACTTTAAATCCGGTGATTTGTTGCGAACCAGAAGACAAACCCGGTTTTTTTTGGCCTTAAAACCCGATCAAACACTGTAAGGTGTTGACATTATTATGTCTTATTTAGTTCTTGCAAGAAAATACCGCCCACAGACATTTGAAGATGTTGTTGGACAGTCCCATGTAACAACAACCCTTGCCAATGCCATTGCAGCAAATCGCGTTGCACATGCGATTCTTTTCTCCGGCCCGAGAGGCACAGGCAAAACAACTGTTGCCCGAATTCTGGCAAAAACAATCAACTGTGAACAAAACAGAGAAACCCCATCGGCAATCCCGTGTAACGAATGTCAATCCTGCAGGGAGATAACAGCCGGAAGCGCTGTGGATGTCTTTGAAATTGATGGTGCCTCTAACAATAGCGTCGACCAAATAAGAGACCTCAGGGACAATGTCCGGTACATGCCGGCTCACAGCTCATTTAAAATATATATCATTGATGAAGTTCACATGCTCAGCATTGCTGCATTCAACGCCCTTCTAAAAACATTAGAAGAACCACCGGCGCATGTCAAATTCATGTTTGCAACAACTGAACCCCATAAAATCCCGATCACCATTCTGTCAAGGTGCCAAAGGCACGACATGAGACGGGTTGAGCTGGATAAAATTGTTAACTATATGTCATTCCTCTGCACGCAGGAAAACATGATCGTTGAGAATAAAAGCCTTTCAGTAATTGCTCAGGAATCCGGGGGCTCCATGCGAGACGCACTCAGCCTTCTGGACCAGGTACTCAGCTGTTCTATCGGCAATATTGACCACAACCAGGTTTTGAACATTTTAGGCACTGTTGACCGCCAGAACCTGTTTGATATGTCATCAGCAATACTCAATAAAGATGCAGATAAAATGCTGACGCTTATTAGCAATCTGTATGATCAGGGAAATGATTTAAAAAAGTTTTATTCCGGAATCACAGCGCACTTCAGAAACCTTCTCGTTGCCCGAATAACAAAACAACAGAGCAAACTTGTAGATCTTCCGGAACATGAAATTGAACAAATGAAACAACAGACCGCATCCATCTCACCGGCATTCCTGTCACAGATCATGGACGCACTCTTTAATGAAGAAGCTGCCATTAGGTTTGCAAGCCAGCCTAAAATTGCAGTGGAGCTTGCCCTGCTGAAACTAATACAAATAGAACCGGCCCTGTCGGTTGACATGCTGATAGAAAAAATTGATCGCTTAAACAGCGGCATTCCGTCAGCAGAAAATCGGGTACATCCCAAAACACCGCCATCACCACAGAACCAAAGCTATACTGAACCGGCTCAACCCGCAGGGCAATCAGTACAGGAGCAGAAGCAAAATTTCAGTCCGGCTCCCCCAACAATGTCTCAACCGAATCCGCAGGCAAATAATACACCGCCTTCAGAACAGCAAAGCCACCCGGTATACAATCCGACAGATCCGTACGAAACGTCCTGGACAAGATTTTTAAGGTGGTTCGGAACGCAGAATGCACCCCTTGCACCAAACCTGAACAGCAGCACCCTGAAATCTGTTACACCGGAAGGCGTGGAGATAGAAATCAGCGGCAGCAAATTCAGCATTCAGCGGGTAATGACTGGAAAAAATAAAGATCAGATTCAATCTGCCTGCAAACAATTTTTCAATACTGACGCTGAAATCACACTGACTGCAAATTTCCAGCAGGCTGAAAATAAAAAAAAAAAGAAGGAACAAACCGATCAGCTCAAACAGGAAGCGCTTAAAAATCCTGTTGTGGCTGAAGCTGTCAAGGTTTTTGACGGCCATGTGGAAACAAAAATACTATAGGAGATTTTGATATGAAAGGCATGGGAAACATGATGAAACAGGCCCAGCAAATGCAGGCCAAAATGATGAAAATGCAGGAAGAACTTAGCCACAAAACAATAGAAGCTACTTCTGGCGGCGGCATGATAAAAGTTATCGCAAACGGCAAACAGCAAATCGTATCAATCGACATCGAAAAAGAAGTCGTTGACCCGGATGACGTTGAAATGCTTCAGGATCTTATCCTTGCAGCTATCAATGACGCACTAGCCAAATCTCAGGAAATGGTTTCAGGGGAAATGTCAAAAATTACAGGCGGCATGAATATACCGGGACTTATGTAATATGAATCACTACCCCCGTTCGCTGTCCAACCTGATCGGGAGCTTTTCAAAGCTCCCGGGGATCGGGAAAAAGACGGCAGAACGGCTGGCGCTCCACATTTTAAGGGCGCCACTCCAGGAAGCAGAGATACTCGCCGGCAATATTCTGGAACTGAAGCAAAAAATGCGACTATGTGCCAGATGCTTTGCCTTAAGTGAAAACAGTCTTTGCAAAATTTGCAGCGACCCGGCGAGAAATAACGGTAAAATATGTGTTGTAGAAAACCCTTCTGATATGGCAGCCATTGAAAAGTCTGCGTCATTTAACGGCGTTTACCATATCCTGCAGGGTCTTTTTTCCCCAATGGACAATGTCGGACCCAATGAAATACGTGTCCATGAACTTCTGTCAAGACTATTAACCGAAAACACATATGAAGTCATACTTGCCCTGAGCACATCCGTTGAAGGCGAGGCAACTGCAACTTATATTACCAGCAATATCAAAAACCCAGACATACAAATCACAAAAATAGCATCGGGTGTTCCGGTCGGTGGTGACTTAAAGTATATCGACCCGATAACCCTGAAACGTGCAATGGAGACAAGACGTGACACAGAGTAACTTAACCCCTGATGACATTTTTCAATGCAAGCAATGTGGTGACTGTTGTACCGGTTATGGCGGCACATACATTACACCTCAGGACATTAAGAACATTGCATCGTTTATCAGCAAAGATGAAAAAATATTTTTGAAAGACTATTGCCAGATATCTGACAGCAGTAAACCTGTTTTAAAAGTAGCAGATACCGGTAAATGTATTTTTTTTGACGAAAAAACGCAATGCACTATCCACCCTGTAAAACCGCGCATGTGCCGTGCCTGGCCTTTTATTGAAAATATTCTTCGGGCCCCGGGGAACTGGGAAGTTATGTCCGGAGCCTGCCCCGGCATTAAAACAGGATTTCCCCATAAAGATATTCAGAAATGCGTTAAGGGTGAAATTGAAGCACTGAATTTATTGCGCAAGGATCTTGATTAAGGAGCCACTCAAAAATCTAATCCCATTCCGGATTGCAGATTGGGATTAGATTTGCTCGAATTTCAATTACAAAAGCTGCAGTAATAGCGAGCTATGTCAATGGTTTTGTAATTGATAATCGGGCAAAGATACTTCTAAGCTGGAATTTGAGAATATGAAGTTATTTTTGCGTGGCGACTAAGGAGTTGCGACTACGATCCTGCCGGAAGATAATAGTTGTTGAGAAAGACTGTGATTGAGCCACTTTTGGATTTTTTCTTTTTATCCCATTCATAGGCAAAAATAATCTCTTCATTTTTCAGCTGAATAACTCTTTTTTCGATAACATCCGGCAACACCGGACCATCCTGCGAGTGCAGCCCCTTTCCAACAATAATCCGTATTGTATAGGTCCCGTTATAAAAGGCGTTTTTAATATAAGATTCCGCTTTTAAATCTGCGCGTATAGCCGAATATCCATGCAGATCAATCTGACCCTGAGGCAGCGGATAACGGGACAGACGCTCTTTCGCAGTAATCTGCTTTATAGGCCCGATCTTATCCGTTTTTTCCTGCAGCAACACCTCCTGAGTTTTCTCACCAAGGGATTCGGAAAGAATTTCTTCAAAGCGATCATCAACAGCCCGATCTTTAAAAGCTGACAGAAAATCTTCCCCCTTATCCAGAATCGGAATGCCGTGCTTTGTCTTCAAAGACTTATTTTGCTGTAATTGTTTCCGGGGGATATTGCCTGCTTCATCTTTGTCCTGCATCGCAGATACGCTATCTTGAATCATCGAAGACAAATCGTCTGATTTATCCAGAACCGGGATTCCGTGTTTGCCCCGCTGAACGTTTCCGGAAACCTTTTCACATTCTTCTTCATCCAGACGTTGTATCCGTAAACCAACAGGGGGAGGCTCTTCTAATAATACAGAGGGCGTGTCATCATCTGTGAATGCCGCAAAAATTTCTTCGTCAGACTGAATCCGGCGAACACCATTTTTCAGGTTAACACTGTCAGACTTTTTCTTTTTTCCCTTTTTTTTAAAACTAAAAAACATCTCAAATACAATCCATAAATAAAACATTTAACACAGCTTAGTATTGTGCAAACAGCTGAAGCATATAAACATAATCATCCCTTAGCCGTGAAATTTCATCCCATACCTTCTGTTTTTCGTCCTTGCTCAGCAAGGACTTTTTAGAAAAACCGACATGGTAGGATTCAGAAAGCATCGGAACTGCCTGAATCACAAGCGCATCGTCAACAGAAAGTTTTGAAAACATATTTTCAGCTATTACCGATGTCGTTATAACAGAGCCCGTCTTATCCCTTATCAGCATTTTAAAATTCTGGATATCTGTCCTTGTTTCATAGACAAGATGCCCTGCCTCTATAAGGCTTGATGTAAATGATTCCCCCTGAGGCAAACGGATCGGCTCAGGTATCGTTTTAACATCGCCATCAAACTCATAAGCGCTTTCACTGTGTGTTACCACAATATGATCCACCTGCATGATTCGCCATTGAGACTCACTGCCTACTTCAGCATCAGCCGGATAGTCAAGAATATCCGCATTCCCTTTATTGTATGCGATCGAAATAAGTCCGTCTATACGTCCGGACTGCGCATATTTCATACTGCGCTTACTGGGCAACACCTTTATCGTCAACGAATGCCCAAGCGACTGTACTGCTTTTCGGACCATATCGACGTGAATACCCGTAACCCTGCCCGCCTCAACATAACTAAAAGGATACCAGCTTCTTTCTGCCACTGAGAGCGTAAGGTCCTTCGCATAAGCAGTATGTGCCACACACGTTGCCAAAAAAAATATAAGGACAAATAGCTTTTTCATTCTGCCTCCACTACCAAAAGGTCTTTATTGTCGCCATTGCTTGATAAGCTCATCATATGCGACCGTTTCAGGCTTAGGTCTTGAACGTTCAGATTTTGGAGCACCCTTTTTTGCCAGCCAGTATTCCCTTGGCGAAAGCGGGTTCAATTCCGGTGAAAAGCGAACCAGCTTCAACTTACCCATCAGCTCATCCTGTTTTCGGGCAAGATTTGTCATCGCCTCCTGAGGCGTTTTCTCACCCTTAATCGCGCTCGCAACGTTAACCCACCACAACCCTGAAAGAGCGGGATAGTGAGGGACGTTTGGGCCGGAATCAGTCCAAAGTTTTTCCTGAGGACTCCTGTAAAATTCAATTAGCCCACCCCATTTATAGGATCGCCTGGTGAGATACGGATGGAAAACAGTCGATTTTCTAACCGGAGTCCCTCCCACAAGAAACTTCTTCAGGGAGACACTTTTAGAAACACAAAACTGAGCCCAAAGCCATGCCATTGCACGCCTTTTCCCCCGGACGTTCCATGGGATAGTCCAGCTTCCCGCATCCTGGTATCCGACTTTCATGCCGTCGTCCCAGTAACGACCGTGCGGCGTTGGTGCAACACGCCAGACCGGCTTACCATCCTTACCGACAACCGGACTTCCTGCCCGATGAAACGCGTCATCTGAAAGCCAGGTGGTATACTGAAAAATACGCTGTGCAATATTCCCTTTAGCAGCTAGCGGCCCTGCATTATGCCACTCCCAGTCCTTTGCTTCAGGCGGTGCATATTTTAACCAATCGATATATTTTGTGAGTGCATAGACAGCAGCAGGACCATCAAGGGCACCGCCCCTTTCCACCATTGAACCCCGGGGTATTTTATCAATAACACGTATCCCCCACTCATCAACAGGAAGCCCGTTGGGCAACCCCTTATCGCCCATTCCTGCAATTGAAAGCCAGGCATCTGTATATCGCCAGCCAAGTGACGGTGAGGGTTTTGCATAATCGAGGTGACCATATGCCACAATTTTTGACCCGTCAGGGTTTTTCATCTCCCGGCCTGTAAAAAACTGTGCAATATCTTCATAGGCCGCCCAGTTAAGAGGCACACCTAATTCATAGCCATATCGTTTCTTAAAATCAGCCTTTGTTTTTTTATCTGTAAACCAGTCGTATCTAAACCAGTAGAGATTAGCAAACTGCTGATCCGGAAGCTGAAGCTGAACCCCGTCATAATCCTGCCCGAACTCCGGATTTAAAAAATCCGCCATGTCCAGCCGCGGATTTGTATAGACCGCCCCTTCCCCCCGCGAGTAACTGTCCATATTAACAACTCTGTTCAACCGCAAATGGGTGCCGATCATATCAGCATCATTAACATAGATGTCGTATATCATCCTGCCGGTCATCATCTGTTCCGTAATTGCTCTGACAACCTGGCCCTCGCCTATAATATCATGCTCGACCCTGATCCCGGTAATCTCTTCAAATGCCTTCGCAAGCACATCCCGTTCCCAATAATGGGTTTTAATATGCTCAGCTGTACTCTTAATCGTTTTACCACGAAATGATTTAGAAACAGTATAGAACCAGTTAAGCTCCTCAACCCGCTCTTTCATTGTAAAAGCAGACGGCCGGAATGCCTTCGCCCATTTTTGAATCAAAGCGTCATGATTATCCTGTGAAAAACCAGTTGAAGGCGCCATACAACAAACCAGTAGGGGAACCAGCAGCCTCAAAGCTTTTAGAAGTTTCATTTGTAATCCCTTGAGAATCAGTTCAAATAAGAATAATAAAAAACTGAAAATAAGATACTTGCGTACGTCCTTATTTATTTTATACCAGATAGGTACAATTCAATCAAACACAAACTGTAATCATACGTTTGACAATTTTCTCAATACGGTATAAGTATACACTTCCCCGTTGAACTTATTCTTTTAGCCTCCCGCAGCATATTTTTCTTGACTTTTCCTAAAAAGAGTCTAAAATGGTTAGGTTTTTAGCCCGGTAGTTCGTCAAACACAGACGGAGTTGCGGGGCTCGGGTTTATTGTAAGCCACGATAAATTGTCATTATTTTCAAATACTTTGATCATAGGGCGTTTATCGTTAATTTAAAATTATATTTGTGTAACAGGAGACCGGGGATATGTATGCTGTAGTTGCTACTGGCGGCAAACAATATAAAGTAAAAGAAGGTGAAGTTCTTCAGGTTGAGAAACTTGCCGGTGAAGTTGGTTCCGAAATAACTTTTGACCGTGTACTTATGGTTTCTGACGGAGACAACGTTTCACTTGGACAGCCTGCCCTTGACGGCGCTGTTGTAAGCGGCCATATTGTTGAGCAGGGTAAAGAGAAAAAAGTGATTGTTTTCAAGTACAAAAGACGGAAAAGATTTCGTCGTAAAAACGGGCATCGTCAGATGTTTACTGCTGTAAAAATCGGCAGCATCAAAGCTTAGTTCAAACTTTATTACTTGAAAAAGATTTAACAGTTAAGGAGTTTTACAATGGCACATAAAAAAGCCGGAGGTAGTACCAAGAACGGTCGGGACAGTAACGCGCAAAGACGTGGTGTTAAAAAATATGGCGGCGAGCAGGTTCTTGCCGGAAACATACTTGTACGACAGGTTGGCAGCTCAATTCATGCGGGAAATAATGTAGGCGTTGGTAAAGACTTTACGCTTTTCGCAAAAATTGATGGTGTTGTCACCTATGAGCGACTCGGTCGTACACGTAAAAAAGTGAGCATTTATGCCGCGTGAGATTCATAGATGAAGCAATCATTACCGTTCAGTCAGGCGATGGCGGAAGAGGCTGTGTAAGCTTTCGGCGCGAGCGATTTATTGAACGCGGCGGGCCTGACGGCGGTGACGGTGGTAAGGGCGGCAGTGTTGTCCTCAAGACTGCCCCCAACAAACGAACCCTGTTTGATTTAAAACGGCTGAAACATATCAGGGCAAAGAACGGCAGCCCCGGCCTGGGACAGCTGAAACATGGCAGGGGTGGCCAGGACATTATCCTTGAAATCCCTCCCGGGACTATCATTACTGATGCGAACACTGGTGAACTCATCCATGATTTTATTGAAATCGGCGAAATATACCCCATAGCAAAAGGCGGTATCGGAGGGCAAGGCAACAAACGTTTTGCCACAGCAAGAAACCGTGCCCCCAAATTTGCCCAACCTGGTATGCCCGGAGAAGTCTTTGAGATTAAGTTAGAGCTAAAACTGCTTGCAGATATTGGGATTATTGGATTCCCGAATGCAGGCAAGTCAACGTTAATTAGCGTAATCTCTTCTGCCAGGCCCAAAACAGCAAGCTACCCGTTTACAACCATCACCCCAAACATTGGTATGGTTCAGCATGACTGGGGAGAACCTTTTGCCGTTGCAGACATTCCCGGCCTTATTGAAGGCGCGCATGAAGGAATTGGTCTCGGCATACAGTTTTTAAAGCATGTTGAAAGGAACAAGTTTCTTTTGCATCTTATTGATACCTCTGAGATTGATCCTGATAACCCCTTAAAAGAATATCATGCCCTGAATAATGAGTTGCGCCAGTACAGCGAAGAGCTTGCAAAAAAAGAGCAGCTGATTGTATTAAACAAACTCGATATTCAAGGTGCCTCACAACTGGCAGATGTCTTTCAGGAGGCACTTCCGGATAAGCGTATATTCAGGATTTCAGCATCAACCACAAAGGGTGTTAAAAAGCTTAAGGCAAAACTGGGCGAAATGGTAAATGGCAGCAATGAAGAATGACAGAAAAAAAATATTTCAAAGCGCCCGACGAATTGTCGTAAAACTTGGCAGCGGTATCCTTACAGCCGACAACGGATTAAACCTTGATGTCATTTCATCCATCAGCCAGCAGATTTCAACCCTTATCGATAACGGCATTGAAGTAATCATGGTGTCATCCGGTGCGGTGGCATCCGGCATGAAAAAAATGAGCATGCTTGAAAAGCCGTCAACAACCCCTGGTAAACAGGCCTCTGCTGCAATTGGGCAGGCGGGCCTGATTCTGGAATATGAAAAAGCATTCAACACAAACGATAAAAAAGTTGCCCAAATCCTTCTGACACAAAATGACCTTGTAAACAAAAAGCGATATTTAAACGCAAGAAACACATTGAATACACTGATTGCATGGAAGGTCATTCCGATTATCAATGAAAATGATACCGTGGCAACAGATGAGCTCAAGTTTGGGGACAACGATAACCTTTCAGCAATGATTGCCCTCCTTTTAAACGCTGATGTACTGATTAATCTGACTGATATCGACGGACTTTATAATAAAGATCCACGAAACAACCCTGATGCAGAATTATTACCACTAATTACCACCATTGGCAAAAATGTTGAAAAGCTGGCAAGCAGCATTCCGGGAGCAGTTGGAACCGGAGGCATGCTCAGCAAGATAAAGGCTGCCAGAAAAGCAACCTCAGCTGGCATCCCTATGTTTATTGCTTCCGGTAAAGACACATCGATTATTCCGGACCTTTTCTCCGGCAAGGAGAAAGGTACTTTTTTTGCGCCAAAAGAGAGCAAAATGGAGAGCCGAAAAAGATGGCTTGCTTTTAATGCAAAACCAGTCGGAACATTAATGCTCGATGATGGTGCAAAAAATGCTGTTATATGCAATGGCACCAGCCTTTTACCGAGTGGGATTATCAAAGTCGCAGGTGATTTCAGAATAGGCGCAACAGTTACGTGTGTAGACGAAAAAAATAATCTTATTGCAACCGGACTTGTAAATTACACGGCTGCACAGATAAACGATATAAAAGGCCGCAAATCGTCTGAAATTGAAGAAATTCTCGGTTTTAAAAATGATGACGAAGTGATACACAGAGATAATCTGGCTGTTACCGGCTAATAAGCGTTATACTTAATGTGGAGATAGATTCATGACAGTGGAATCAATTATCATAGAAATGGCAAAAAACGCACGTGCCGCTTCAATCGAAATGGCAAAGCTTGGCGAAACTGAAAAAAATAATGCCCTGTTGAAGATTGCAGAAAAAATTGAGCAGGAAAAAGCATATCTTCAGGAAGAAAATAAAAAAGACCTCGAACTTGCCAGAGAAAAAGGCCTGACCGATGCTCTGATTGACAGACTCACACTCTCTGATGCTGTAATCAAATCTATGGCCGAAGGGTTAAGGTTTGTTGTAAAGCTCAACGATCCGGTCGGTGCCGTGACAGGAACCTGGTCAAGGCCCAATGGCCTTCAGGTCTCAAAAATGAGAATCCCTCTGGGTGTCATCGGCATGATCTATGAATCACGTCCAAATGTTACAATTGATGCTGCAGGCTTATGCCTGAAAGCCGGTAACGCAATTATTCTCCGGGGCGGTTCTGAAGCACTCCATTCCAACCAGGCACTTGCCGGCATCATCAGCAAATCTCTAAAAGAGACCGGCCTGCCAGAAAATGCAGCACAGGTTGTACCGGTAAGAGACAGAAAGGCCGTTAATATACTGCTGAAACAGGAAGAATATGTAGACCTGATAATACCGCGCGGGGGAGAAGGCCTGATTCGCGCTGTTGTCGAGAATTCAAAGATCCCTGTACTGAAGCATTATAAAGGTGTTTGCCATGTCTTTGTCGACGAAAGTGCAGACCTTAAAATGGCAGAAAATATCATTCTTAATTCGAAAGCACAAAGGCCCGGAGTCTGCAACGCACTTGAAACGCTCCTTGTGCACAGAAATGTTGCAGATAATTTCCTGCCTCAGATAGCTCAGGCATTTAAAAATGCGGGCGTAGAAGTAAGGGGATGCGAGAAAACATGCACCGGTATTTCCGATGCGGTCCCTGCAACTGAAGAAGACTGGCCCGCTGAATACCTTGATCTTATAATTTCCGTAAAGGTTGTTAACGACATGGAAGATGCCATGAGGCATATTTCCAGATACAGTTCAAAACATACAGAATCAATTGTGACCTCTGACTATGAGCGGGCAAGACAATTTACCCGGCAGGTAGATTCATCGGCTGTTATTGTCAATGCTTCAACACGATTCAACGACGGTGGTGAGCTTGGGCTTGGCGCTGAAATCGGAATCAGTACATCAAAACTTCATGCTTTCGGTCCAATGGGATTGGAAGAACTGACAACCACTAAATTTATCGTTCTCGGTTCCGGACAGGTACGAGGATAAGATACACAATAAAAACGTGACTGATAACAATAACAACACAACAAATTTTCGACCCGGCTGCAACGCAGCCCGGGTCGGTCTGTTTGGTGGAACATTTAATCCGGTGCATCTGGGCCACATGGCAATTGCCCGTGATGTAAAAAAAGCCTTTAATCTGGACAATATACTTGTTATTCCGTCGGCAACCCCGCCGCATAAAAAGGCAACGGGTATTGTCAAAGCTCAGGACAGACTGGAAATGGTTAAAATGTGCTTTGACGGAATGGATGGTTTTGAAGTATCCGATATTGAGCTTAAAAGAGCGGGGCCTTCCTACACGATTGATACGATCAGGGACATCATCTCAAATCAAAATGAAGAAACTGACCTCTATATGATCATGGGCACAGATGCTTTTTTTGAAATTCACACATGGCGCAGCTACAACGAGCTCCTTGACAGTGTAAAACTGATTATAATGACGCGCCCCGGTGACGAAATGGAAAGCCCTCAGCAAAAAACAGATCTCGCAGGTGGGTATCTGGCCAAACGAATCACACCGGGCTACAAGTGGGATACATCCCGGGAATGCTTTACCCATAAAACGAAAAAAACACTCTTTTTTTTCAACGTAACCCAGCTCGATATTTCTTCAACAAAAATAAGAAAATATATTAAAAAAATGAGCTGCGCCTCCTCCTCTTTTCTGGACAATGAGGTCGCAGACTATATTACTAAAAAAGGACTTTACAAATGAATGACCAATTTGATGCATCACTTGCGCCTTATATCAAAGCTGTTTCCGGTAGAAAAGCCGAATCAATTATTGCGCTCGATGTACGAGAACTGACTTCCTATGCCGATGCACTTATTATCTGCAGTGGACGTTCCAACAGACAGGCTTCTGCCATAGCCGAACATATCAAGCTTGAACTTAAGAAAGAGAATATCAAGCCAATGTGCATTGATGGCATGAAAGAGGGTAAATGGGTGCTTCTCGATTACAGCGATGTAATTATCCATGTCTTTTACGATGAGACACGATCATATTATGATCTTGAAGGACTTTGGGCTGATGCCAGACAAATCAACGTAACACCTGAGAACAACGAGGCTTAAAATTCATGTCTGAAATAAAACCATGCATTCTTATGATTCTTGACGGTTGGGGAATCAGCCCTGAAAGTGAAAATAATGCAGTAAAGACTGCTAAAACCCCTGTTTTAGACAAACTCGCATCAGAATACCCATTGAGCAGCCTATCCTGTTCCGGTGAAAGTGTCGGACTTCCAGCGGGCATCATGGGCAACTCAGAAGTCGGCCACCTGAATATCGGCGCTGGCAGGAAAGTAAACCAAACGCTCCTAAGGATCGATAGCGCTATCCAGGACGGGTCTTTTTTTGAAAACACTCAGTTTCTATCCGTTGTGAATAATACAATTATAAATAATACGACACTCCACCTTATGGGGCTCGTATCTGATGGTGGCGTGCACAGTCAGCTCAAACATCTGATGGCACTTATAGATTTAGCTGAACAAAAAGGTGTAGAAAACATCCATATCCATGCCATTCTGGACGGAAGGGATACACCACCGGACAGTGGATTAAGCTACATCAAAGAGCTTCAGGATTATATTGCTGACAAGCAAGGGATCTCTATTGCGACAATATGCGGCAGGTTCTATGCCATGGATCGTGATACACGCTGGGAACGGACAGAAAAAGCATATACACTCTACACAAACGGTGAAGGCATCAAAGAAAACGATCCTGTTACAGCGGTTAAAAATGCGTACAATAGAAATGAAACTGATGAGTTTATAGCGCCGGTCATCCTGAACGATCAGGGTATTATTAAAGATAACGACGGATTTATCTTTTTCAATTTCAGAGCTGACAGGGCAAGACAGATCACCCGTGCTTTTACAGATAATAACTTTACCGAATTTACAAGATCTGTGGCCCCGGCATTTTGTGATTATGTCTGCATGTCATCATATGATGCAACATTTGATCTTCCTGTCGCTTTTGGACCAACAATCCCTGAAGATATTCTGGGAGAGATTATCAGCAAGAAAGGCCTCAAACAACTCCGAATTGCTGAAACAGAAAAATATGCTCACGTGACTTATTTTTTTAACGGTGGCAACGAAACCCCTTTTGACGGTGAAGAACGCGTACTGATTGAATCACCGAGGGATGTTGAGACCTATGATGAAAAACCTGAGATGAGTGCCTTTGAAGTAGCCGAAAAACTGACTGCCATTATTGCTGAACACCGCCATGACCTTATCGTTGTCAACTTTGCCAACATGGACATGGTAGGTCATACCGGAATCATGAATGCCGCTGTTACAGCGGTTGAAACTGTTGATACCTGTGTTGGTAAAGTCATTGAGTCATTTAAAGGACGGAATGGTGCTGTTATTATCACAGCCGACCACGGCAACTCTGAAACCATGGTTGATAAAAATGGTGGTGCTCATACTGCCCACACCCTTAATGCGGTGCCGATTCTTCTGGTCGATGACGCTTTAAAAAACAAGACGCTTCAAAAAGGGTGCCTTGGTGATATTGCACCGACGGTGCTTGAAATCATGGGCGTGGAAATACCGCAGAAAATGACTGGCCGCTCCCTGCTTTCTTAAAACTTCACAACCATGTGAAAACTGTTTAAGACAGTCTTCACATGGTTTTACGTTATCGATAAAACCGTTTATTTTCCATAATGGTTTCTTTCACTATTTTCGGATTCAGGTTTGCGCCTTTGATAACTGAATAATCGGTATCAAAAATTTCGTAACCACCTGTACTGAACATCTCCGTTATCCGGTCCCGTTCAATGATTGCCTGAGCAGATAATCCACCGCCAGAAAAAACCCACTGGCGCTCATTTGTGTCAAACAGACTCCGCCCGTTACTAAAATCAGTTAACGGGTTTGTACATCCAAGGACTTCCGTCATCAATGTCGGCGTCAGGTCGACATGATTTGTCAAATGAACATAGTCAGACCCCGCCTTACCGGGCCAGTAAATTATCAGCGGCACCTTAATCTGATAATCGGTAAAATTAGATGCGTGCCCCCAGTAATTCTTTTTATTTTCATTAAATTCCTGCCCGTGATCACTGGTTATTACGATAAGCGTGTTTGATAAATCAGCATTTCTTGCTATTTTATCAAGCACCTTCCCAATAAGAGAATCTATAAAATGGAGTGAATTTTTATACCGGTTAATCATCGGTAACGGGTCATACTCATTATTAAACTTGTGATAATCGACTCTTTCCAGCATCGGCTTAAAATGTGTCCCATAGTCGGGCGGGAAGGTATAGGAGTGTGCCGAATCAAAAAAAAGAAAACTGAAAAAAGGGCGACTCTTATCCCGATTATCGAACCAGATATTCCAGTCCGCAACAATATCAAGGTCTCTCTCCCATGCATTGTTACCATCCGAATTCAGGCGCAGGTTTTCAACTGAACTGAATACCGTCTGGTTAAAAGCAGGGGTTGTCAGTTTTGCACTGGCAAAAACACCCATCTGGTAATTCTGTTCAACAAGTCGGTCAATAAAAGCCGAGCCGATCTGTTCAGTCTCCATACAGGTCCAGTAAGAACCGAAAATACCGTAAAACATCGAAAATAGACCGGTCCTGGTACCATTCCCACCACTGGTATGATTGCTGAATTTCATTGCATGTTTATCATTGAGAAAGCTAAACGTATTGGGTGTAATCGCTTCGTTCAGCATATCAAATCGCCAGGAGTCTACAACAAGATAGACAATATTCATCTGTTTTTCTGAGCTGTCATATTGAAGTGGGGATACAGGATAGTTGACTGAGTTGTTTCTGCTTTTTTTTGCCGATAGTTTATTCAGTTTCCAGTTTTCATTCAGATCAACAAACCCGTGTTGCTCCATAAATCTCTTGGCAGTAACAGGTTTGTATAGGGGGATATGACGGGTTATTGTTGTGATCGGCCTGTAGTAAGCGGCATCTGACCAGGCATGGATAACATTGCTGGCAATAAGTAAAATAAAAGCAACCAGTATTAAAAGACCTTTCAGCCGTAGTCTAAATTCTTTATTTGCTAAATGCCAGGCAGCTTTTGCCACAATAATCTGAAGAATGAAAACAGCAATTATCCCCATAGTTCCCATCGCATATGTCACCCAGGAAAAATCAAATATTTCACTGCCGCCATTAACAACAAGGTCAACAACCATACCGTTAATATGAAACCGATACTGACTGTAGACACCAAAATCAATCAAAAGAGCGACTATGCCAAGTGATGCAGCAAGAATTCCTGCAGAGGTCACAATATACTTTCGTGGAATCAGAAGAATTAACGGCAACAAAACCGCAAGAAAAACAACTAAGGCAAGGCTCATCGCATGGCCGCCAAGTGCTGCGACCACATAAAACCCCTGCAGAGGTCCTTCAATATCATTCGCAAATTTCAAATACCTGGATATGAGCCCCAGAACAATTACAAAGTTAACCAGGCTGAACCAGCCAGCCCATCTGAAATATATTTTTCGTGTAACCGGTTCCAGCTCATTCGTGTCTTTTTTCAATGCTCTTTCCTGTTCCTTTATTTAGTGTCAGACATGTACCCGGCAATAAGCCTGCCGGCTTTGCCACTATGGGTGGCTTTGTTACTTTCCATAATTTCAAGTTTTGCTTCGGGTATAAGTCCAACCATTCGTTCAAGTGTTTCCAAACCGTGAAGTTTATCTGTCTCTGCCCCAACGATGACAACCGGGGAGGGTATTAAGGGAATTTTGTCCCAGACGGAGTAATCATAGAGTGTCCTTGCATTGGCCTGAAGCCTTTTTGGTTCAGCAGAACTAACCGTTCCCCTGTACTTCTCCGCCTGCTCAGGTTCTTTCTTTTTATCCACACGAAAGGTATTTAAGTACCATATAACCAGGTGTTTTATTACAACATAAGCTGAGGGCGGGAAATAGTTTATAATAATTTTTGCCCAAAACGGGAAATTAACTTCACCTATCGGGGATATCAGCATCGACTTTTCGGGTTGCCTGTAATCCGGGTGACTCAAATAATCAAGAGCAACAGTTGAGCCCAGGGAGCTACCTGCAAGATAAAACGGCGTGTTTTCATCGACCTTTGCCCGAACAACTTCGTCAATATCCATGGACATTCGAGCCACAGTAAATGACGGATACTCACCTTTCGGCAGCACAGCACTTTTTTTCTCTCTGGTTTCCACATACAGAACACGGAAGTCCGGGACAACGACCTTTAAAACATCATGCCAGCCCTTAATCAGTGAAACCCATCCGGCAACAAATAATAACACCGGAGAATTTTCATCACAGCTCTCAGGTAAAAATTCAAAAATTATTAATTCTACACCATCTGACACCGTAACTGATGTCTCTTTCATGGTTACTTTGTTATCGTTACATATATCCTTCATATACTCGTCTGCCTTCGCACATTCATTATTCATTCAAAATAGGTTAACCAGCCAAATCAAATATAAATACGCATAAATGCCAAAAGGGTCAAGTCGATATCAGAGTCTGATTAAATTTATGAACTTTCGTTCAAAAAGTTCTTTATTGACAAGGTCAGAATTAATATGGAAAATAAGGTATTTATATGTTCAAAATACTGTTGGGGAAACTTGTTGTGTCTTTTAAAAAAATTTATTTTTCGTTTGTTGCCTGCCTTCTTATAGCCGTTTTCATACAAACCGTTTATGCGGATAGTTTTTCAGATAAAAAACCGGCCAGGATAAAGCTTAGTTCGCCTGAAGATCTTAAGCGTCTTGTTAAAACAAAAATAATTATTGATAAGGTAACCCGTGAGACCGCCAATGCCTATATCTCGCAGGATGAGTTTTCAATGCTGGAAAAATCCGGTTTTTCTGTTCAGTGGCTACCTGACGATGCCAAAGTGGCCCATGACCTTTATTTTAACAATAAAGCGTTGTCAAAAGAGAAATCAACCGGCCTGAATTACCCGACATACGCGGAACTCACGGACGATCTAACCACTATAGCATCGAATTACCCGGCAATCTGCAAACTTGAAAGTGCGGGGCAATCTGTTCGGGGAAAAGAGTTATGGTGGATTAAAATCAGCGATAATGTAAACACTGAAGAAGCCGAGCCAGAGGTACATTATATTTCAACCTTACATGGCAATGAACCTATTGGCACAGTCCTTTGCCTTGAATTCATAAAATACCTTACCGCAGGTTATAGCTCAGACACAGAAATTCAAAACCTTATAAACACTACAGAAATCTGGATTATGCCCCTTATGAACCCGGATGGATACGACGAAAATTCACCTCAAAGGTTCAATGCAAATGGCGATGATCTGAACAGATCCTTTCCTGATCCATCATCATCCGCCATAGATACTTATTGGGAAACTGAAGGCAAACCACCTGAAGTATCGGCCATTATGAACTGGGCATTAAACCACACCCCGGTCTTAGGCGCCAGTTTCCATTCAGGATCCCTTGTAGTTAATTACCCGTTCGACTATACTCAGGCCCTGTGCCCGGATAATGCTTTGTTTGAATATATTTCACTTAAATACGCTGAGCTGAATCCCCCCATGTATAGCAGCATCGGCCATGGTATTGTTCGGGGATCGCTGTGGTATGAAATTAAAGGCGGGTTACAGGACTGGACATATCTTGCCACAGGAAGTAACCATGTCACAATTGAACTCAACAGCAACAAAGAACCATTAGAGTCCGAGCTAACCGGCCTGTGGGATGACAACCGGGAATCGATGATGGCTTATCTGCAATCGGTTCACTACGGCGTTAAAGGTATGGTCACTGATAAGACTTCCGGCGAGCCTGTCTCCGGATGGATTCGTGTTGAAGAAATCGATCATGCCGTATATACTGACCCTGATGTAGGCGACTATCACCGAATGCTGGTACCCGGTGATTACACCCTGATTGTCAGAGCCGAAGGATACAGTTCCTTTTCACAGTCGATTACTATTGCTGAAGGAACAGTTCTTGAAGTCGATGTTGCCTTAGACCCGGGGGAAGATAATTCAGGTGACACAGGCAATAACTGGCCGAAAAAAACAAATACCGGAGGCAATACATCCTCAGGCGGGGGGGCCACCCCATCTACACCGGATACGGATGACGTGACCACCGCAGGAAGTAGCAGCGGATGCTTTATCACTGACATAGAAAAAAATTATTAACGGCAAAAAAGCCAGGAACCATGCACCATGTATATAATCATATGTGTTCTATTGACACTCTATTTCCTGCCATTAATGATCGCAGTCGTAAGACGGCACCCGGAGATTAGCCAAATAGCATTGATAAACCTGTTTTTAGGCTGGTCAATCATGTTCTGGGTTGTATCATTCAGGCATGCTGTTGGCTTGGATTCACTTGAACTAAATGAGCGTACCGAAAAAAATAACGGGGAAAAACATGCAAATAAACATCAAAAATATTGGCAATGAAGGATTATCAGTCAGCTTTAATAAAGAAGCTGCTAACTTTCCGGTTTTAAATGACCTTGAGCAAAAAGGGGAATTGGCCTTTACAACCCCCCTGACAGCAGATGTATTTCTGATTTATACATCGGACAAGCGTATTGAAGTAACCGGAAAAGTTCAAACGGCAATAATGATTAGCTGCGACAGATGTCTTGAAAAATTTGATCAGACACTGGCAACTGAGTTTAAACTCTATTACACCGATACACCTCCGACATCTGGAGAAGAAGAGGCCTATGGCGAAGACGGTTATGAAATTCAGGTGGATTCAGTCGATACCGAATTTTTTACAGGCGATACTATCCATCTCAATAATGCCATTCAGGAACAGGTTTTACTGAGCCTGCCTAACAGGGTTGTCTGCAATGCCAAATGTAAAGGCCTCTGTCAGAAGTGTGGGGGGAATCTTAATAAAAAAGACTGTCAATGCGACAGAGAAGTAGGACATCCTGCATTTGCAGCTCTGAAAGCTTTAAAGAAAAATTGATGGCGTCGTAAAAAGTCTCATCTATATACTTTTATAGACGTTGATATAGATATCGACTGCCCGGAAAGGGCAGTCGGTAAAGAGCCGTATAGCCCTAATCACCATCAAATTCAACCATGGCAAAAATGTTTTCACCTTTGATCTTGTCTCTCCCTTTTAGATCAGGAAGCTCAACGATAAAACCACATTCCTGAATATCACCGCCCAACTTTTTAACCAGCTTCACAGCAGCTTCTATGGTCCCGCCTGTGGCAATAAGGTCATCAATGATGACAACTTTTTCACCTGGCGTAATTGCATCTTCATGCATTTCGACTTCATTTTTACCGTATTCCAGCGTATAGCTTTCAGAAATTGTGTTGTAAGGCAGCTTCCCTTTTTTTCTTACCGGTACAAAGCCAACACCCAGGTGATAGGCAAGAACTGCCCCGAAAACAAAACCACGGGCATCGATACCAACGACTTTTTCGATATTCATATCTTTGTATCTGTTGTGAAAAACATCGCATGCTTCCTTAAAAGCTGCAGGATCCTGCATAAGGGTTGTAATGTCCCTGAAAGTTACCTCTGGGATCGGCCATCCGTGTATTGATCTGATTGTATCTTTTAAATTCATTATCGGTCCTCTTTTTAAATCTTTGGAATTGCTGTTACCAGTAGATTCTTCACTTTATCAGCATTTTTGTTGAATACTTCAAGGATCTCCTCCCAGGAGACCGGCGCCTCATCCTCTTTCCAGCAGTCGTAGTCTGTCGACATGGCAATCGCGGCATAAGGAATTGCAGCCTCATTCGCCAGCATCGCCTCCGGTGCCACTGACATGTTTATAATGTCTGCGCCCCAGGCTCTAAACATATGAGACTCGGCCTTTGTTGAAAACCTCGGCCCTTCGATTGTAACGACAGTACCACCATCATGGGTCGGATACCCAAGCCCGACAGAGGTATCATAGAGAACCTTTCTTAATCCGGCATCAAAGGGTTCAGCCATTGGCGTATGTTTTGCGCCGTTTTCAAAAGAATCAAAAAATGTATTCTTTCTAAAACGTGTAAAATCGATAAACTGGTCCATGATTACAAAATGCCCTCTGTCAATTTTCTCACGCAGACTGCCACAGGCTGTTGTCGCAAGAAGGTGGGTTACCCCCATCTCTTTCATGGCATGGATATTTGCCCGGTTATTGACCTGTGTCGGGCTGAACTGGTGTTGCTTCCCATGCCTGCCAAGAATAATAACATCGGTTCCGTCAATCTGCCCTGTTGTCAGCGCTGAAGAAGGTTTGCCGTAAGGCGTGTCAATATCAACCGTTTTTGCTTCTTTTAAAATATCGGGATCATCCAGACCTGATCCACCGATAATTCCGATGACTGCCATATATTTCTCCTGATTTTTTTATGCGCCTGTTTATTCATCGTGTACTTTTAAAACATATTCTGATAAGCAGGACTATTGAAAATTATTACATATAATTTTATGCAGATATCGTTTTTCATATCTGTCAGTACAGCATAAATAGCTTATACGTGAAAGTTTTTTACATGACAATAATTTTCATTTAATACAAAAAAATAAAT
>JQIA01000435.1_pt1 | contig 20809 bp, 21 predicted proteins | sample 811431 | NCBI WGS metagenome assembly JQIA01 (sample SAMN02998118, study PRJNA258478) | marine sediment metagenome | biome: marine; feature: seafloor; material: sediment; isolation source: oil-polluted sediment collected from 3 locations (0.5 km, 0.7 km and 0.9 km)... | place: USA: Gulf of Mexico ...
CGTTACTGCTTGAAGTGATGATTCATTCTTGTGAATACCTCTGCAATCCGCTTTTTACAAAAGAACATTCTGATGAATACTATAACAGGGTACGAGGAATCGTAATAAACTCTTTTAAAAAACTGGTTCTGCTTGATTAAGGCTTCATCCCGTATGTCAGAAAGGAAATCCCGTGTATCGCCCAACCGTTTTCACCTTTTGAAAATATGGCCCTCTTTTACAGACTTTATATGGCAGTTTCAGAACGGTTATTAATTTTCAGAATTTAACCGATTGTAATATTACTGAATAAGTCGGCGGAGAAAGGCTTATTTCAATGTAAAATTTTTGTATTATCGGTGTTGGTTTGTAGTATGATCTAACCTATAGTAAATATGAGTGGTTCTTGATTTGGCTTGACATAATCCTCTTTTTTCGCCTGAATCACAGTTCTTTTTATCATATATGGTGTTATTTATATTAGGGTGAACATTGTTTTGTGTTTAAAAGCCGGAAATGACATGCTAATTAATTGACGGGTAGTTTTTATGGTCGGTCAAAACGCATGCTTAGTTCTTGGTAAGAGTTATAAATAAATATACAGTTGCTGCTGAAGTAAAATATATGAAACTTAATCCTTTTACACTTTCATTCAGAGATGAATTCCAGGAACTGGAAGACTCATTCAGAGATCAATTCTGTCAGGACTCGATCACTCAGATTCGTATTGTGCTTATCACAGCAACGATTATGTATGGTATTTTTGGTTTTCTGGATACCCGGGTTTTTAAAGAATACAGTGTGATTTTGTCATCCATACGCTATGCAGTTGTCTGCCCCGCCCTTTTGGGGGTTTTTTTTCTGACGTTCAACGAACGCTTTTGCAGAATCATGCAGCCTGTCAACTCATTATTGCTTATTCTTTCTGCATCAGGGGTTTTTGTAATGGCTTACAGGGCACCGCAGGATTATATTTTTTCATATTATGCGGGCATCGTTCTTGTGCTGATGTTTGGCTATACCCTGTCAAAGCTGAGATTTATTTATGCAACATGCGCGGGGTGGCTGATACTGGCACTTTATGAGCTCACCACGTTGACGCTCGGGCAGGAATCTCTGGTTGTATTCCTGACCAATAACTTTTTCTTTATTTCAGTCAATCTCCTCGGGATGCTCTCATGCTATAGTATCGAGTATTCTGCAAGGAAAGAATTTTATAGCACGTGGTTGCTTCGCCAGGAAGAATCAAGAGTCCGGGATATTAATGCACGACTTGAATCGACAGTTGAAAAAAGGACTGCAGAACTGAGAAATGCATTGAATAAACAGGAGGAGATGCAGGACAAGCTGGTTGAATCTGAAAAAATTGAGGCGCTGGGCAATCTTGTGGCAGGTATCGCCCACGAAATTAACACACCAATAGGGGTCGGCATTACAGCGACATCTTTTCTTGAATATAAGCTAAAAGCATTCAATGAAAGAGAAGATACTCATTTAGATCCTGATGAAGAACTGGAAAAGTTGTCTGTGGTCATGCATGAGGGTATTTCTCTGACGCTTCGTAATCTTTTAAAAGCAGCAGAACTGATAAGGATGTTCCGGCTGGTGGCTGTAAATCATACCGGTGAAAGAAAAATCACGATCGGTTTAAAATATTACCTTGAAGAGATTGTAAAAGGGGTCGATAAAGGGGACGATTCAGCAGAATATATCATTAATATTCAATGTTCTGAAGAACTTGAAATTAAAAACTGCCCGGATCATTTTGCCATTGTTGTCAGTAATATTGTGAAAAATGCATTTCAGCATGGATTCAAAGGTCTGGAGTCAGGTCTGTTCACGCTTGAGGTTGCTGCAAAGGGTGATACAGTCTCAATGGATTTTATTGATAACGGTAATGGTATGAGTGATGAATCTGTCTTAAATATTTTTAATCCGTTTTATACGACAGCCCGCCAGGAAGCGCACACGGGGTTGGGGATGCACATAACGCATAGTATTGTGAACAGAGTCTTTTCTGGTAGAATCAGTTGCAAAAGTATGCCTGGCAAAGGGACTGCTATTAATGTAAATTTCCCCAGGTTTTCATCGGATACAGAAAGCCGGTCTGCAAAACAATCAATGTTGTCTCACTAATATTACATGGTTATTGTCAAAATCTAAAGTACAGCGATGACATACTTAGCCCTGAAGCCGGTATTACGCCAAATATTTTATCACCACGACTGAGCATTTTTTTATCTCTTGCCTCTGCAATAGAGGCTGGGATTGAATTTGTTATGATATTTCCGTATAGGGGAAATAATGAGTAAATGTTTGCTTTTACTCCTAAAACTTTTGTCAGCTCCAGGTACGGCTTATAGGCCTGAGTATGCGGGAGAAAAATATCAGACTGATCAATCAACTCTGTTTTATCTTTCAAAAAACGGACCACCTGTTTAAAGGTTGCCAATTGCATTTTACGACCATAACATGTAAAAATGCTGCGTCCCTGACCCAGTGAGTTTACATCCCCGATCTGGTGCTCGTGATCCTGGGGGAAAACAAGCGGGAAGAGGCAGTGCTCAGCAAGGTTATTATCTGCTCCGTACTGAATATCCCATATATCGTCTGAATTGACCAACAGTGTTGCTGTGGCCCCTGACCCTAAGGTATAGGTTGGAAACGCCCATTCCAGGTCTTCAACTTTTTTTAATTTAACTTTTTCATATTTTTTTTTGTCAAAAACTTCGTTGGTTACCAGGAGGATATTCTTATACATGCCTGCTTTCAGGTAGCCCTGAGCGATTGAAACGCCTCTGGCCCAGCTGCCACAGGCCTCATTAACATCAAAAGTCGAAGCTCTTCGCATCCCCATTGCCTTGGCGATGAGGCAGCTCATAGCAGGCTCAAAGACTGTGCGGTACACACTGCAGTAAATAATACAGTCAACGTCCTCGATGGTTGTTTCAGCTTCATTTAAAGCGCCTGTTATTGCAGACTGAACAGTAGGGAACCAGGGGGTATCAGGCGGATATAAACGTCTTTCCTCAATTCCGGCGTGTATAAATTTATTGTTAACAGCATCCAGAATTTCATCTAAATCGTCCTGACATGAATCTTTTATAATATGTTCAATCGTTTTCAGTACTTCCTGGTTTGATACACTTTCATTTGGGGAAGCAAACGATATACCGGAAATTCTCATATGTTTTCCTTTCATGTTGTAGTTATACTGGATTAAAAGTTCTTCTTGAAATGAATGTTATAATCCTGAAATACTTTATATAGTTAAACGGTTTATAATCCCTTTTTTTCATTTTAATTCTAAAAGAATTGGTCATTTTAATTCTGACATAAATAAGAAGTCACTTTATATTATGGATAAAGTGGAAAGGTCAAGAAAATATGCATCTGTATAAAAAAAAGTAGGGTCTGGTGTGTTGAAACTGACTAATGAAAATGATATTCCATAACAGGTATTTGACATGCTTTCAAGAGGTAAGTATGCAGTATTCATGTGGACCCAGAGGTTAATTATTTCGTATAGAGGCTTTTGGCCCCGGCTCTAATGACTAAGCCCGTTGTTTTTTAGATTAATGGGGGGGTGGGTTTCAGTGGAAGGGAATGGGTTGGAGAAATTTGCCTGCATTTCATTAATGTAAAATCTGTAAAGACTGTTTATTGTGCCGTCTTTGAGAAGCACCTCGAAACGTCTATCGAAAATACTGGCTAAATCCCGCCCTTTTTTATCATCTTTAAATACAACATACAGCTTTAGTGTTTTTAAAACCCAAAGATCAAATTTTTCTTTTGCGGCCGGGTGTGTTTTTATATAATCCTTTAAATCTGCTGCGGCATCAAGATAAAAGTCAATACGGCCCCGATGAAGAACCCGTAGAGCCGTTTTTCTGTCATAAATTTCCTTTTTCATGATTGAAACCCCTATGTAATTGTCATAGGAATATCCTTTGATCCATCCGATCCTCATTCCGGCAAGTGATTGCTCCCCGCGCCAGTCGATTTTTTTTCTTTTGTCAGAGACGGCATTAACCATATCGATTGCAAAATGGTTCCTTGGATAGACGACCCCTTTTACTTCATTTTTGTAGACACCAATTACAGCATCGGCTTTTTTGCGTTTAACAAGTTTTACAGCTGTAGCGTATGCTTTTATGGTCCACGTTACTTTTATATTTTCAGGCTCATAAATCGCCCGCATAATATCCCAGTAAAGGCCGGTGCCATCTTTTTCCGTGGCGGCTGCCCAGCTTTCTGTGGCAAACAGAATCTTATCGGAGTAGGCTTCAACCTTTTGCGGGATGGAAATAAGTAAAACTGTTATCAGGTAAAAAATGATTTGTGAACGCATTAATGGCGCCTTTGGTTACCTATTGTTCTTGAATGTGATCAGAATCGCCTGCTGCAGGAATATGAATGGTGGAGGATGACTATAATCAGGCGAACAGATTGTTAATTTTAGCATTAGACGCCGATGTTTTCAATGGAATAAACCATATTCCCCGGTATCCGGTCCCGGAGAATATGGTGTTACTTAGTATTACGCTTTTTTAGCTCTCTTCAACGATCTTTATATGCGGTTTAACCATTTCGGATTTAAGCATTTTTCGGACTGCTTTTCTCATTTCAGGATCTTCGGTCAGCGCCATCATATTTTTATTGGTTTCTATGATTTTTTCGTCATATTGTGGGAAATCATAAAATCCGTTTTCTTCATAATAATGATGATCGACCTGAAAAACAAATCGGTGGCGTCCCCAGATATCGTCTCTGAAAATTTTATGACCGCCTTTTCCGAGAAAGGTTGCCGGTTTAACATATCCTTTGTCAGAAGCATTTGCGAGACCTTTTGCCAGTTGTCTGATCGCTGAATCGAGGTCTGTGTCTTCTGTGTGCTCGTCGGTAATGATATCGACTAGGTTTGCCCGCTGCCATTCGGCAAATGCTTCAGTAATCTCTCTTAAATTGGCAAGCTGTGCGAGGGGGCCGGAAATAAGACATCCTAATTGTTTGCCGGCCATAACAGGCACATGATTATTAAAGAAGCTCCTGTCGTAAAACTGTTTCCAGTCGGAAGAGAGCCATCGGTCTTTAATCTCGCCTGCAAAGACAATAATGTCAGCATCTTTGATACAGGTATTGAAAAACTCTTTAAAGCTGTCCTTCCCGTCATAGATGCACTCATTATCAAAACCGCACTGGATGCAACCGAGGCACCCCCCTTTTATCTCAACTTCCTGAAGGTTATATATATCCACATTCCCGCTAAACTGCCGGGTAAAGGCTAAGATCATTTTATCAGTATTCGTGTCTGTATAGGCTTTATCTGTAATGACAATAAGCCTTTTACCCTTAAGATCGATTATTGCCTTGCTGCTGTTGGATTTTTGGGGTGTATAGTCTCTTGTGTCATAATTAACCGGCTGAAAAGCTTTTTGGAGAGGCATTCCTTCGGTTGCTCTGTCAAAGATCTGCTTACCAAAAAGGTCAAGCTTTATACGTTCATTTTCCTCTAACAGGTCAAAGGAATCGGCAGCGAATGAACCGCAGAAAGACATATCGAGGTCTTCGCAGATGCTTCTCATATAGTTGACAGCACAATGGTCAAAAAAATTAATCGATGTCATTATAACAGCGGCCGGTTTTTCTTTAAAAGCATCAGTAGCATTCTTTTCTGAGATCAGCTCGATAAACCGCTTCAGCTGAGCCGGTATCAGAAATGTATAGACAGGTGACACCCACATAACAAGGTCGGCATCAGTCACCGATGCAATAATCCGGTTAAAGGTTTCAGTATCCTTTTCAATTTTTTTTATCGTCTGAGAAATATGAAACACTTCATAGGTGTGTTCCGGATTCTTTTTTGCAACAAAATTCATTGATTGAAGGCTGACGCTTTCGTCCCCTTTCGGGCTGCCGCTCAATATAACGACTTTCATATCAATCTCCCTTTGTAATGTGCTTTATGTCGGATTATTATTGAATTTTACAAATACTCACTGATATCAACCCCACGTTTTTCACCACGCAGTCTGAACCATTCTTTTTCATTAACAACAGGTGTATCGATTTCTTCAGGGGCTTTTCGAACCAGTTTGATTGCATCTGACGGGCAGGTTGAAATACAGAGTCCACAGCCGATACATTTGTCTTTGATGATTTCGAAGGTATCGTCTTTTTCGAGGATGGCAGCTATCTGGCAACGCTCCTCAAGACAAATCCCGCAGCTTACGCATTCTTCCGTGTCAATTTCTGCATAATAAGCGGAGTTTACAACTTCTGAAAGATCAAGTTTGTTAATACCTTTTAAAATACCGCAGCAGCATCCACAGCAGTTACATATAAAGAAATGGCCGTTCTGATAGTTTCCGGTCATGTGGACCAGTCCGGCCTCTTCAGACTTACGTAGTACTTCGTAAGCTTCTTCTTTAGTGATTTCTCTGGCGTTCTGCGGGTTGTTATCAAAGACGCCTGGAATCGGGGAAATTGCCAGGCATACTTCCATTGGTTTGTCACAGGGCTCATCCAGAAGCCCCATCTCTTTTTTGCATATACAGTCATTAACAGCAAATGCAACGCCGTTTTCAATTATTTTCGACACAGCCTCATATGGCATGGGAGCCTGCCCCTCGCTGGTATCAACACCTTCCTCGATGGGCAGTATCTGCATCATCTGTGGTTTATTTTCCGCAAATTGAGGACCGAAGATCCACATATATTCTTCGACCATGTGTGCAAACTCTTTTGTCAGTCGGTTCAGCTGAAATTCGTATATTCCAAACACCCAGGGAACCATTTTGAACACTTTTGCTGTTCCGAAATCGACACCGAAAATCTGACCTTTATTCCACATTTCAACGAGTTTATCTTCTAAACCTTCTATTGGCAGGTCTGCTCGTTTTGCAATACTGTCCGGTGTTTCGAAATTTAATGTAAGTTTACAGAACAACGCTGCCTCATCCGGCTCAAAAATTTCTTTCAAAATTTTTATTTCGAGTCCATCTTCTGTTGCAGGGAAACCGTTGGGTAAAGTATCAAGAACGACGGCCAGTTTTTTAAAAATGTCTTCACTCATTTGTTACCTCATCTGAATGTTGTTTTTTATTCCGGTTTCAGGCCGGAATAAAGCGTTTCTGTTACTATATATTTTAGTTTGTCTTTTTTCTTTGCGAAGATAGGGGCTTCATTGTCAATAAAACCGTCAATGTGTAATTTGGCATAGCCATGCACAACTGACCAGGCTGCAAGCGCGAAATCATGTGGGTCACCTGGTTTGATAATATTTTTTTCCTGACACTCGCAGATTGTATCGAGAAGCAGTCTGAATGATTCGGTTGACGATGCCGCTAAGTCTTCCGGAAATCTGTCTTTATTTTCACCGGAGTAGAACATGACCCTGTAGTGAGAAGGGTGACTGATGGCAAAATCAATATAAGAGAGCCCGCTGATATGAAAGCGTGCAAGCGGGTCATCAGGATATTTTTCAGACCGTTTTTTTGTTTCTGCGACCATGAGATTAAACCCCTGACGGGCGACAGTAAATAGCAGGGTTTCTTTGTCTTTGAAATGACGATAAGGCGCTGCGTGGCTAACACCTGCACGTTTTGCAACTTCTCTTATTGTAAAGGCATTAACACCTTTTTCTTCGATAAGTACAAGCGTTGCATTAATGAGAGCGTTTCTCAGGTCTCCGTGATGATAAGTGTTGTTGCTTTTTTGTTGTGTCACAATTAAAAAGGCCTCTTATGTTTTCAATGTAAACATTTATATCGGATAATGTTTACATTGTCAACACCTGGAGGCGTCAGCCGAATGAGGGCCATGGAATTATAGTTTGTTGCAATTGCCTGAATCTGTTCATGTGGAAGGGATCTTCTCCTGATCGGAACTGTTTTAGAAAGCCGTTCAGGCAGGAAAATAATCATTGATTTTAACCCTACATTTATCTAAGTATGATATGCATAATTTTTGCAGAAAACTGACGATATTCAATGCACGCGGGATTTTATAGACTATGGAAAACAGAAAACTTCTTTTTTTATGTGATGACAATGCTCTCTGGAGTCGAATGGCAGAAGGGTTTGCCAAAGCATATTCACCAGCCGGAGTTGATATTTTTAGTGCCGGAACCCGTTCCGGAAATGCTGTCAACCCGCTTGCTGTAGACATTATGAAAAAATATGATATTGATATTTCAGTATCTGCCCCCATTTCATCGGCAGAAGTGAGAACGGTTGATTTTGATCTTGTTATTGTTTTTTCTGAACAGACCGTTGCCCATCATGAAAATTTCAGAGGGCTTCCATCTATCGTAAACTGGAATGTTGTCAGTGATAGTTTTGGGGCACTATCAGAAAGTAAGCAGGAAGCATTTATTATTAAAGCTGCTGATAAAATCCGACAACTTGTAGACGATCTCTTTGCAAGCGGTTATTTCTCGGCCTTTTCACTGAAAAAAATTAATACCGATAATATGTTTAACAGTCTTTCTGAAGGATTGCTGGCACATGACCTTGAGAGAAAAATATTCTATTTCAGCGACAAAGCGGTTGAACTGACAGGCTTATCAAGAGAATCAGTTATCGGTAAGGACTGCCATGAGGTTTTTACCGGTGGCATCTGTGGTGAAAACTGTTCGTTCTGTAACGCATTTTCATCTGAAACATTTGCGCCGGTGACGTATCCCGTCTCATTTGTGAATGAAAACGGGCAAAAAAAAGAATGCGATTTATCCGTTGTTCCACTTAAAGATACCGGCAATAAGATTTTTGGTGTTGCCGCTTCATTTAAGGATAAATCAGAACTGAATCTTCTGAAGATGAGAAACAAGGAATTACAGAGCTTCAGTGGGATAATCGGACGTGATGACACAATGCTGGATGTGTTTCAGCAGATCAAGGATGTGGCTGATTATGATTTTCCTGTGCATGTATTTGGCGAGACCGGAACAGGTAAGGAATTAGTCGCTGCAGCAATTCATAATGAAAGTGCCCGTAAAAATAAACCCTTTGTTCCTGTGAATTGTGGCGCATTGCCGGAATCGTTAATAGAGAGTGAGGTGTTTGGTCATGTTCGTGGTGCTTTTTCCGGTGCGGTAAAAGATAAAAAAGGCCGATTTGAACTTGCAGAAGGCGGTACTATTTTTCTCGATGAAATTGGCGAGCTGTCAAAAGACCTGCAGGTGAAATTATTAAGATTTTTGCAGGAAGGTACTTTTGAAAAGGTGGGTGGGGAAAAAACCATCAAAGCTAACGTTCGGGTGATAAGTGCGACCAACAAGGAACTGAAAAAGGAAGCCCGGTTAGGTAATTTTCGGGATGACCTCTATTATCGGCTGAATGTTATTCCGGTAAACCTGCCGTCGCTGAAAGAGAAAAAGAATGATATTCCAATCCTTATAGAACATTTCTGTGAAAAAATTTTCAAAATGAACAATAAAAAACTGCCTGAATTTTCCGGCGAAGCAATCTCTGCCATGATGGCCTATGACTGGCCCGGGAATGTCCGTGAACTTGAAAATGCTGTCCAGTACTCCGTTGTACGGTCACGAGGGGAGGTTATCCAGCCGAAACACCTGCCGATGGAACTTGCTGGAAAAGTGAAGGTTTTTGGTGTCCTGAAGGAAAAAGGCATAAATGAACCATCCGGAAAGTTGAGTGAAGTGTCTGTCAAAGAGGCGCTGAAGGAAGCCGGTGGTAATAAATCAAAAGCTGCAAAACTTCTCGGGGTAGGGCGTGCAACGCTTTATCGGTTCCTTGATGCGAATAAGAACGACTTTCCTGTATAGATATGACGACAGATACGGCTGTGAATGGGTGCCGGGGCAAGCCCGGCACGACAGTACAGAAGAGTGACGAAAATGCTAAGCACTGTCATTCCGGGCCCGCCCCGGAATCCATGCTAATCTAAACCACAGCCGTGAAACGGACACTGGTTTAAATCTGTAGCAGGTATGACGACAATCGAAAATGGTGAATTGAAGCCCAATGAAAACATACTTTATATATATTCTCGCAAGCAGACGAAACGGAACACTTTATATTGGCATGACCAGCGATCTTGTGAAGCGGGGCTATCAGCATAAAAACAATCAGGCTGATGGATTTACAAAACAGTACGGGGTCCATCAACTCGTTTACTACGAGCATACAACCAGCGTTGAAGCCGCATTAAAAAGAGAAAAACAACTGAAAAACTGGCGCCGCCAATGGAAGATTGATCTTATTGAAACGAATAATCCGAACTGGAAAGATTTGTACGATTCGATTTTATGACCAAATAGCTAAGCACTGTCATTCCGGGCTTGCCCCGGAATCCATGCTAATCTAAACCACAGCCGTGAAATGAGTACCGGGGCAAGCCCGGCACGACAGTACTGAAAAATGACGAAAATGTTAACTCTGTCATTCCGGGCCTGCCCCGGAATCCACGCTAATCTAAACCACAGCAGTAAAATGGGTACCAGATCAAGCCCGGCACGACAGCAATTGAAGCATCACGAAAATGTTTAGTCTTGTCATTCCGGGCCCCGCCCCGGAATCCACGCTAATCTAAACCTCAGCCGTTAAATGGGTACCGAATCAGGCCCGGTACGACAATAGCTGAAGAATATCATGAATGTTCAACCCTGTCTGTGTCTCAACGATGCAAATGAGACATGATTTGAGACACAAATCTTTAAAAAGCTCCTAAATTCCCCCCTTTTTTCATTCATGGCATAAAACTTGAAGTAACAAATTAATACAAGGCAGAAATGTTTTGGAATGAATAGGTACTTTAAAGGGTGAATGAAACATAAAAGTAGGTCAGGGAGGTAATAATGTATAAACTTGAAGAACTTAAAAAGAATATCTCGCTTTTAAATGATGTTGAATGGGACCTTAATCCTGCGGTAGCTGTTGGCAGACATCTTGAGTGGGGTGCAGGCTGGGCTTGCGATAATTATACTGCAAGAGGCAGTGTCGATCAATCAGTCTACTTTGCGATTTCGACATGGGAGCGTCCTGTGACAGTTGTTCTGGTTAAACGGATAGGTTTTGAAATGGAGGAACTGGCTCAGTTTACACTGCCGAAACAGATTCAGGCAAGGTTTTTGAAGTCTATTGGCAATAAAAACGGTATGTATGAGCTTGATCTTGATGTTAAGCAGTGGCTTAAAGGCGAACTGGAAGTAAACTGATTCCGGCTTAGGGAAAAATGAAACCTGACGATAAAACCTGTATAATTATGCCTGAATTGACTGAAGGCGTTCTTATTAAAAGATATAAACGTTTTCTGGCTGATGTGAGACTGAACACAGGCGAAGTGATTACAGCTCATTGTGCAAACACAGGTGGTATGCACGAATGTTCAGAACCTGGACGGAAAGTGTGGCTTTCATATCATGATAAACCCGGGAGAAAATATAAGTACTCCTGGGATATCATTGATATGGGATCATCACTTGTCGGCGTGAGTACGTCAGTACCAAATCGGCTTGTAAAACTTGCTGTTGATGCCGGGTTAATAGATGAACTCAAGGGCTATGATATTGTAAAACCTGAAGTGACATCAGGTCCGGGCTCAAGGCTCGACCTGGCCTTGTACGCAGATGGCCGGCGGGACTGTTATGTTGAGATTAAAAATTGCACGCTGGTAAATGACGGGCTCGCCTGTTTCCCGGATGCTGTTACAACCCGGGGGCTAAAGCATCTTGTCGAGCTTCAAAGGCTTATTAAAGAGGGCAGGCGATGTGTTATGTTTTACCTTATCCAACGGATGGATGCTAACCGGTTTGAACCCGCGCACCATATTGATCCTGATTATGGTGCTGAACTCATTAAAGCTGAAAAAGCAGGTGTTGAGATATTGGTTTATGATGTTTCAATTTCGACTGAATTTATCAAACTTGGCAGGAAGTTGCCATTTTCCGTTTAAAAACCGGGATAGATGAACCTTTTCTTGCTTTTTCAGCGTTCCGCAATTATTGTATCCTGAATACTTCGTTCGTTCCCTAAAAACTAAATAAATTGTCAGGTGTAATTTGGAAAACTTAAAGACGTTTTTGTCAGAAATAAATCTCTTCTCCGGTCTCCCTGAAAATAATCTCGATGCTTTAAGTCGGATTGTTGTTGTAAGAAATTTCACCCGTGGTGAGACTATTTTTACAGAAGGGGATGAAGGCACAGGGTTTTACATTACAGAGACCGGGAGCGTAAAGATTTCCAAGCTCTCATTTGACGGTAAGGAGCAGATTCTTCATATTTTCGGTCCGGGTGAGCCTTTTGGTGAAGTGGCTGTTTTTACCGGGCGGCCTTATCCTGCAAATTCAGTCGCCATAAAAAAAACCAGGGCCCTCTTTTTTCCTAAAAAGGCGTTTACTGAAGTTTTAACAAAAGATCCGTCTATCGCTTTAAAAATGCTTGCCATTCTGTCCATGCGGTTGAAGCAGTTTACCGTTCAGGTTGAAAATCTTTCGCTGAAAGAAGTTCCCGGACGTCTTGCGGGGCATTTGATTTGGTTGTCAGGGGAACAGCGTGACAGGAATAAAGTGACGCTTGAGATATCAAAAGGGCAGCTTGCCAGCCTTCTGGGAACAATTCCTGAGACATTATCACGAATCCTGGGCAAAATGAACGCAGAATCCCTGATAGAAGTGAACGGCAAGATAATATCCATTCTTGATTTTGAGGGGCTTGAAGAGCTTGCTGAATTTGGCCGGCTTGAATCCTGATTTTTTATCCGGCCTGATGTCAGGTTAAGCTTTTAGGTATTGCACTTAACTTTTTGAAGAATTTTTTTTCATAGCCACAATAGGGGCACAACCAATCTTCCGGTAATTGTTCAAAGGGTGTTTGTTGTGGAATGCCGGTTACCGGGCAGCCATTCTCCGGTTCGTATAAATAGCCGCACGGGCATTTGTAAACGTCTGAATCAGTCATTTTTTTGCAGGTCCTTTTCCAAAGTCCATTTATTCTCAGTATACCTTTTTTGATGATTTATTTCAATGTTGCAAGCCGCGGGCTTATTGCTTGAAATAAGTTTCAAATATGTTATTTGTTGCCTTTGATATACAAAAATGTAGTTAATATGGAGCTGTGAGTTTGTTTGTTTTTTATATAAGTAGCTTGATATATTAGGTATGGGTGTTGCTGTTGCTGTGTGGCACGTTGATTGCTATTATTCTTTGCTCAGATTGTTGTTGTTTACATTAATTACATTTATGGAGCAAGAGAATGAAAATTAAAAGAATCATATTATCCGTTTTAATGTTGATAGTGCCTGCAGGAGCAGTTTTTGCGGGAGAGGGAAGTATGGATACCGGTGATACAGCGTGGATTATTGTTGCAACAGCACTGGTAATGATGATGACGCCTGCAGGCCTTGCACTTTTTTACGGTGGCATGTCACGATCAAAGAACCTTTTAAACACAATAGCAATGACGCTGGTTGCATATTGTATCGTCAGTCTTGTCTGGGTTACAATAGGCTATTCACTATCGTTTGGGACCGATGTAAAAGGGCTAATTGGCGGGCTTGACAAGCTGTTTTTAAATGGTGTGACGATTCACAGTATTTCCGGCACGATACCAGAGTATGTCTTTATCATGTTTCAGATGACCTTTGCCTGTATCTCCGTTGCCATTATATCCGGGGCTGTTGTAGACCGTATCAGGTTTTCATCATGGATTGTATTTTGTGCCTTGTGGGCTGTTTTTGTTTATACGCCTGTTTGTCATTGGGCATGGGGTGGCGGTATTTTTCATAAGATGGGTGCCCTTGATTTTGCCGGCGGGAATGTTGTGCATATTAATGCCGGTATCGCTGGTCTGGTTTTATGCCTTGTTCTTGGCAAAAGAAAAGGGTACGGGCGTGAAGCAATGCTTCCATCCAGTATTACGCTGACAGCACTTGGGGCTGGCCTTCTATGGTTCGGCTGGTTTGGTTTTAATGCCGGGAGTGCGCTGGCAGCTGATGGCATTGCAGCATCTGCCTTTATGGTGACAAATACGTCAGCAGCAGCAGGCGCATTGTGCTGGATGGCTATTGAATGGATTCACAGCAAAAAACCGACCGTTTTAGGTGTTGCATCAGGTGCCGTTGCCGGTTTAGTGGCTATTACCCCGGCTGCAGGTTTTGTCAATCTGCCAGCATCAATTATTATGGGTGTCGTCTCCGCGTGTGTTGGGTTCTACGGTGTGTCAATTTTAAAATACAAACTCGGATATGATGATTCTCTTGATGCATTCGGAATTCACGGGCTTTGTGGTATATGGGGGGCCATCGCAACGGGTATCTTTGCAAATCCTGGGATAACAGACGGAGCAAAGGGCCTTTTTACAGGGAATCCCGGCCAGGTATGGACCCAGTTTCTATCCGTTGTTATTACGATAGCCTTCTCTGCGGTGGCAACGCTGGTAGTTGTTTTTGTTACAAAACTGATCACCGGCGGATTAAGAGTTGATGAAGATGAGGAAATCAAAGGGCTTGATACTGTTGTTCATGGTGAGAGAGCGTTTGAATTGTCATAGTTTTTTTAACAGAGGATTTAAAAAACAGGGAATAATATTATGAAAAAAATTGAAGCGATCATAAAGCCATTTAAGCTGGATGAAGTAAAAGAAGCACTGAACGCAATCGGGATTCAGGGCATGACTGTAACTGAGGCAAAGGGGTTCGGCCGTCAGAAAGGTCACAAGGAAATATACAGAGGGGCGGAATATATTATCGATTTTGTTCCAAAAATCAGGATTGATATAGTGGTGGATGACGATATTGTAGAAAATGTTATCGATGCAATTCAGAAAACAGCAAATACAGGGAAGATAGGTGATGGTAAAATATTTATTTATCCTGTGGAAGAGGCCATCAGAATAAGAACCTCTGAGCGTGGGAAAGACGCATTGTAGAAAAACAGAAGTCAGGGAAGTCAGAAGTCGGGAAGTCAGAATAATTTTGAATCACTACGCTCTATCTGTTAAAAAACGACAGAGCGTAGCGAATTCACTTTCTGAATTCTTCTTATTTATTCAGGTTCCGGGTCAGAGAGAATGATTCTGACATCGGCAACAGTTGCCCCGTCGCCATCTTCATGAATCAATAGCGGGTTAATGTCAATTTCACGTATTTCCGGGTTATCGAGTACAAGGTCAGAGAGGCTTACAATAAGCTGCTGAATTGCTTCAACGTCATATTTGGGTTTTCCTCTGTAACCGTTTAAGACAGGAAAACCTTTCACACCCCGAACCATATTCATGGCATCATTTCTGTCGACCGGGGCGATTCTGAAAATTACATCTTTGTAGATTTCCACAAGAACCCCACCCATACCAAACATGATTAACGGGCCAAACGCGGGATAACGGTTCATGCCCAGAATAATCTCCTGGCCTGCCGGTGACATTTTCTGGATAATCACTCCTACAATCATGGCATTCGGGTCATAGCTTCTGGCCCCGGCTGTGATTTTATCATAAGCCTCTTCAAGATCGTTGGGTGTCTTCAGGTTTACCTCAACACCGTTTGCATCTGACTTATGAATGATCTGAGGTGAGACAATTTTCATGACCACCGGAAACCCCATTTTCTCAGCAGTTTTTTTTGCTTCAGCAAGGGTTTTGCACAGCTTTGTCGGCAGGGTTTTAAATCCATAATGTTTCAGAATATCCAGTCCGTGAAGTTCACCTAAATACATCTGATTTTTGTTGTAACAGTCCAGGATTATTTTCCGGGCCTCTTCTTTGTTGTGCTCAAACTCATACTGTCTGAATATTTGACGGTTGAGCCATTTTGATCTCCGGTATAAAACCCCTAAAGCCTTGGCGGCACTTTCCGGAAAACGGTAAGTTGGGATTTTGTTTTTTTGTAGAAGTTTTACCCCGGGTGATACATCAAAAATCCCCATAAAACTACAGACAATTGGTTTATTTGTACTCTTTGCAATTTTTACAACGGCACGTGCTGTGCCGATAGCATCTGTCATTGACTGGGGGGTTAAAATTACCATAGCACCATCAACATTCTCATCTTTGATAACAGCCATCAATGCATGTTCATATCTGTCGAAGGATGCATCCCCGATTACATCGATTGGATTATGGATATTTGCAGTAGACGGGAGATGGCTTTTAAGTGCCTCGACGGTCTCATTGTCAAGTTTTGCCAGGCTCAGGCCAACGGATTCGGTCATATCTGTTGCTACGATACCCGGGCCACCGGCATTGGTAACGATGGCGATTCTGTTGCCAGTAGGAATTTTTTTCGGAACAAAGGCTTCAGCATAATCGAACAGTTCATTTACGGTATCGACTCTTATAATACCGGCTTCATCAAAAATGGCATCATAAACCGCTTCCGTACCCGCAATGGCTCCCGTGTGAGATGCTGCTGCCGCGGCGCCTGCAACAGTTTTTCCAGATTTAATAACAAGCACCGGGGTTGGATCTGCCCCTGAGGTTATATTCTTCACTTCATCAATAAACTGCTGGCCCTGCACCCGTAATTCTTCCATATAAATCATGATAACGTCTGTATCAGGATCCTTATGATAATACCTTAGAAGGTCAAGCTCATCCACGTCAGCCTTATTGCCGATGGAGATAAACTTTGAAAAACCAAAGCCTTTGTCAGCAGCAAAGTCAAGAACGGCAGTACAAAGAGCGCCACTTTGAGAAATAAAGGAAATATTTCCGGCTTCCGGCATTCTGGCTGAAAAACTTGCATTCAGTCCGGTTTTTCTGTTTGGGTTGATAACGCCCAGGCAGTTTGGTCCGACGATCCTAATACCGGCTTCACTACACATCGCTGTAATTTTATTTTCAATGGCAAGGCCTTCTTTCCCCACTTCCCGGAAGCCAGCAGAGACAATTACAATGCCTTTAACGCCTTTTTCAATACACTCTTCCACTGCGTTTAAGGCGGCTTTCGGTGGCAGTATAATGATGGCCAGATCGACATGATCTTCAATGTCAAGAATACTGGGCAGAGCTCTTATGCATTGAATCGATTTTGTTCCCCTGTTAACGGGGTAAAGCGTTCCTGTGTACCCGCCTTTAAGAATGTTCGCAAAGATATCATGCCCTACTTTTCCGGGGGTTGATGAGGCGCCGATAACAGCTACGGACTCAGGGGCGAATATTGCATCTAACTTGTCCATGATTTATCCTTTTGCAACGTTTCAAGAATTTAATATTTTTACTCCACCACCGGCTTCTGATACATACCGGCAGGAGAAGACTTCAGGGTATTTGTGATGATTAAAGCCTACATTTTTCGCAGAGGCACGTAAAGCTTCTTTTTACGGAAGGAATAAAATTGAAACGTCGCAAATGAGCTGTTTTTACAGATTTGAGAAAAAGCCGGGGGTGATTAAGTGTTTTTAAGGACTATTTGAAATCAATACCGGTAGAATCATAAGGCGGTGGATTTTGTTGCGATATTGTTTGGTATTCAATGTTTAGACCTTTTTGTATTTTAAGAGTCTGCTGTTCTTTTCAAGAAATCTGTATAGTGTTGCCCGTCCGACATTGAGCTTTTTCGCAGCCCTTGTTTTGTTCCATCCTGAAAGAATCAATGCGTCTTTAACAGCGTCAAAAGACAGTCTTCCCGGTGGCTGATATTCGGTGAGGGGCGCATTAACAGATGAAAATTCCAAAGGCAGGCAGTCCGGTGTTATAAGGCCTGCGCTGCTTTTAATAATGGCGTAACATATAACGTTCTGAAGTTCTCTGACATTGCCGGGCCATGAATATGTGTGAAAGATATCCCGAACAGCATTTGAAAGTACCGGTAACTCTTTGTTATATTGCTGGCAAATCGTTTCTAAAAAATGGATCGCAAGCGGCAGAATATCGCCCGCTCTTTCACATAACGGGGGCAGGGAGATTGGGAATACGTTGAGCCTGTAATAGAGATCATTGCGAAAATGCCCTTTCAGCATTTCGTCTTTCAGTCGCTTATTGGTCGCGCTGAGAATTCTCACGTCGACTTTACGGCTCTCTGTGCTGCCGACTTTTTCAACAATACCTTCCTGCAGGACTCTTAAAAGTTTCACCTGAGCATTTTTTGACAGTTCGCTTACTTCATCAAGAAAGAGGGTTCCGCCGTCAGCCAATTCAAACCGCCCCTGTTTATTTGCAACAGCACCGGAAAAAGAACCTTTTACATGTCCGAAGAGTTCACTTTCAACAAGGCCTTCAGGCAGTGCACCACAATTTACCGGTACAAACGGTCCTTTTCTTCTTTGTGATTCATTGTGGATTGCCTTTGCTACCAGCTCCTTACCTGTGCCGGTTTCGCCTGAAATATGTACGGGGAAATGATAGTCAGCAATGCTCTTTATGCTTTCAAAGAGTTCGGTTGTTTTTTTATCCCCGGCAATAATACCGTGAAAGGTCCTTTTAAACCGATTTTTCGATATTTTTTTTTGCTGAGCCGGGACTTTAAATGCAGGTGGTACTGCTATAGTTGGTTGAACAATAATACCTGCTGGGTTTGATATTATAAATTCGGGAATTTTATGCGTTGTCCCCGATTGGTTTGCTGGTTTCGGTAGTGCGTTTTTCATGATAGTCACCTTTGATTCAAATTAAACAGGCAGACTGCCGGTTTTGTACAAGGTGGAGGATAACAGTTCAGATATTACAGTATGATTCGGATATTTATATCTTAATGGCAGTAATTGATTTAATAATTGGTTCTTATTATGGAAATTTTACATGAACTGATGTTTTTTATCAATCATTAAATGTTGCTTTAAAGAGGGCTTAAAAGAAAAAATCCGGTTCTGCTGTTGTCGGGCAGAACCGGATTCAAGAGAGGAAAGATATTAACTCGCAAAAGCCACTGGCTTTCCATTACATGAGGATAAAGGGTGATCAATCCTCATGAAATATTATACAGTCCGCCGGACAGTTCCTTACTGCGTCAAGAAGCTCGTCAAGCGGATATTCATTCATTTCATAGACTTCAACGTAACCCGAATCATTCATGCCAAAAACTTCAGGGCATACGTCAATACATACTTCACATACGATACACTGATCTAACTCAATTACAGGTGCTTCCATTTAAATTATGACTCCTTATTTGCTGACGATCTCATCTCTGTGCTCATACCACCAGCCTTTATTTATATGTGACTGTTTCTCTTTTTCAGCGAGTTGGCGTATTTTGTACGCTGAGTCCCGTATCATGCCGTACATAATACCACAGCCGGTATCTTCACGGTCATTGTCGCCTTCGTCTGCAAGCTGCAGCATTTTCTCAACGAGTAATAAGGTTTGCTTAATATTTAAATCACATTTTTTCACTTTTAAACGAGTCCTTAAATGTAGAAAAAAAATTGTCGGTTATTTGAGTTATTTCCGGGACTGTCCCTGATGCTAACTATAGTATTGTTTTGCAATTATTGAGCCATTATAAAAAAAGGATAAGAAAAGTCTGTTTTATAGTGCGTTATCAGGAAATTTGCTGTATCGTTTGCAGTGATGTATCATCAGACATCTGAGACAAACTGTATCACTGGACAGTTTGCAGTACTGATACAACTTGATGCATGGCAGTCGTCTGATTGAGTTATTCCTAATTATATATTTTTTAGTTTTGCAGGGTTTGTCTTTATAAGTAGTAGGAAGCGATGCCTGCATCCATGTTCATATTGATAAATACAGATGTTATCAGTATAATTATATAAATATGTAAAAGTTGGCATGTAATTTGAAGAGTAACATGAAACCTGCCGGAAGGCAGAAACATAAAAAATATGTTAAAAGTAATGATAATTTGAATAATTAAAAAGGAGATGAAAATGACAAAATTTGTATGCTCAATATGCGGTTATATCCATGAAGGCGAAACAGCACCTGAAAAATGTCCACAGTGTGGCGCACTTGCTGGGAAATTCAGAGAGCAGGTTTCTGGGCCGATGGCATGGGCCGATGAGCATGTGATTGGCGTAGCTCAGGGTGTGGATGCTGAAATTCTTGAAGGGCTTAGAGCTAACTTTACCGGTGAATGTACTGAAATCGGTATGTACCTTGCGATGAGCAGGCAGGCTGACCGGGAAGGATATCCTGAAATTGCAGAGGCATATAAAAGGATTGCTTTTGAAGAAGCAGAGCATGCCGCAAAGTTTGCTGAACTTCTTGGTGAAGTTGTTGATGCAGATACAAAAACAAACCTTGAAAAAAGAGTTGCAGCAGAGCATGGTGCATGTCAGGGTAAAAAAGATCTTGCGACAAGAGCAAAGCAGCTTAATCTGGATGCAATTCATGACACAGTTCATGAAATGTGTAAAGATGAAGCACGTCACGGTCAGGCTTTCGCAGGACTTTTAAAGCGGTATTTTGGATAATTACCCGATAATTGTTTGTCAGGCGTTCTGTCCTTTTTCAGGACGGAACGCTTTTTAATACAATAGAACGTTAATCAAAAAAACTGTAAACCAGGAGGGATTATGTACGAATGTGAAGTGTGCGGTTATGTTTATGACCCGGCAGATGGAGACGAAGAAGGCGATGTTAAACCTGGAACAACTTTTGATGATATTCCTGATGACTGGGCATGCCCTGTATGTGGTGTCGGTAAAGAAGATTTCAACAAACAATAAAATCTGTGAGACGTAATGAGACCAGTAGAACTTGCAAAAGGAATCTATAATGTTGGTGTCATCGACTGGAACATCAGGGATTTTCATGGGTACTCCACATATAGTGGGACGACCTATAACGCTTTTTTAATCATTGATGAAAAAGTTGTCCTTGTTGATACAGTTAAAAGGGAATTTGCAGATGATCTGATAGAAAATATCTCATCACTCATTGACCCGAAAAAGATTGATTTTGTCGTCAGT
>JQIA01000436.1_pt1 | contig 20797 bp, 18 predicted proteins | sample 811431 | NCBI WGS metagenome assembly JQIA01 (sample SAMN02998118, study PRJNA258478) | marine sediment metagenome | biome: marine; feature: seafloor; material: sediment; isolation source: oil-polluted sediment collected from 3 locations (0.5 km, 0.7 km and 0.9 km)... | place: USA: Gulf of Mexico ...
GTAGTGGCTCTTTGTTTGACTTAAAAGGGATACTGCCACGTGATGAGTTAAATCTTCTTAATACTAAAGTATGGCGTATTTAAAAATAAGTTAGAAATTATGTCACTATTGAAAAAATTACTGACCAAGTAATGGAGTTATAAAATGAAAGTATTAGTAACTGGTGCTGCGGGATTTATCGGATTTCATGTTTCTAAGTATTTGATGAAACGTGGAGATGAAGTTTTTGGTATTGATAATATCAATGATTATTACGATCCTAATATAAAATTAGGTCGTTTAGATATGCTGCGTGAGTTTGATACCTTTTCTTTTGAGAAAATGGATATTTCAGATAAAGAAGCAATGGAAAATTTATTCAAAACTCAAAAGTTTGATGCGGTAATTAATTTAGCTGCGCAAGCAGGTGTAAGATATTCATTAGAAAATCCTCATGTTTATATGGAAAGTAACATTGTCGGTTTTCTTAATGTTTTAGAAGGGGTTAGACACCATAAAATCAACCACTTAGTCTATGCGTCTTCCAGCTCAGTGTACGGTGCAAATACTCTTCAGCCATTTTCAGAACATCATAATATTGATCATCCAGTTTCCTTGTATGCGGCTAGTAAGAAAGCGAATGAATTAATGGCACATAGTTATAGCCATTTATATGATATGAAAACAACAGGTTTGAGATTTTTTACCGTTTATGGGCCTTGGGGTCGACCAGACATGGCGTTATTCCTTTTTGCAAAGGGAATTTTAGAGGGTAAGCCTATCAATATATTTAATAACGGTGATATGATTCGGGATTTTACTTATATTGACGATATTGTAGAAGGGATCGTGAGAGTAATGGATAATCCTCCATCTGGAAATCCAGAATGGAGTGGCGACAACCCCGATCCAGCAACAAGTTATACAAATTACCGAGTATTTAACATCGGCAATAACAGCCCTGTTAAATTGATGGATTTTGTTGAAGCAATTGAAAATGCAGTTGGTAAAAAAGCAATTAAAAACTTTATGCCAATGCAACCTGGTGATGTTCCATCAACTTGCGCAGATGTCTCTGAGTTAGAGAAAGAAGTTGGATTTAAACCTGCGACGAGTATCCAGCAAGGAATAGACAATTTTGTAGCATGGTATAGGGAATATTTTAATAAGTAATTTTAATAGAATATTGAATGAGTTGGCAGAAGGTAAGGTAAATCAAAATATAACTTATCTTTTTGTGATTCAATTAATGTCAATATTAACAACAAATTAGCTCGAAAACATGGAGTGTTTAGATATAATGTTTGGATGCCTAGGAATAGGTGCCTTAATTCACTAATCAATTGTGCTCTGCGGTCGATACTTCATTTAAGTTAATGTGAAAGGAGTATTTTAGAGAATGGAAAAACGTAGTTAGGAAAGCAGTATGGCCTCAGTCAAATTATTTAATCATCACATAAGAACCCCCTTTATAATTCTAATTATGCTGGAGTTTCTTATATTGTTTGGTTCTGTTTACTTTGCGGTTTATCTTCGTTTTCAAGAAATACAATGGCAACCAACGATAGTCAGTCTCGAAAACTTCCCTCTCAAAGCGCTTGTTTTTTCTGCAGCACATCTTTTAGGTATGATTGCTATGGGGCAATATCAGAGCCCAACCCCTAAAGGTAAACACTTTTTTCCTTTTATTCTTCAAAGAGTTACGATTAGTTTGTTTTTAGGTTCTGCTGGACTGGTCATTGTTTACTATGTTTTTCCTAATCTATTAATCGGTCGAGGTCTTTTTGGTTACGCATTTTCAATTTCGTTAGGCGGAATGGCAGTATTGAGAACCTTGGTTTATCACTCAGTAGACGGAAAGGCGCTAAGAAGAAAAGTATTGGTATTAGGAACGGGTAAACTAGCTTATGATTTACTTGATTTTGATCCAGAATCGGACAATGAATCGCGAGGAGTTCAAAGGGTATTAACTCCCCCGTATGCTAGTTATGCTATTCATGGTTTTGTTCAAATTAAAGATGAAGAGAATGTAGTAGATGAAAAGTATATTGTTAAACCTGGCGATGATTTGGCTAACTATTGCCTTGAATACCAAATAGATGAGGTTGTTGTTGCTATAAGCGATAGAAGAAAAACATTGCCGGTTGATCAACTTTTAGAATGCAAATTAAATCATATTAATTGTATTGATTTTGTTGCTTTTTGGGAAAGAGAGAAAGGTATGCTACGTCTTGATCGTTTAAACCCAAGTTGGATTATTTTTAATGATGGTGGTAATCGTGGCGCTTTCGGTCATATGCTGAGTCGCTTTTTTGATTTACTCTTTAGCTCTATTATTCTTGCTTTTATGTTTCCTATTTTACTTTTAACAGCTCTGATGATTTATATCGAGAGCGGGTTTAGTGGACCTATATTTTATCGCCAGGTGCGTGTTGGGCTCAATGGACAAAATTTTGATTTACTAAAATTTAGAAGTATGGTTGTTGATGCTGAGAAAAAAGGCGAAGCGAAGTGGGCGAGCCAAAATGATGCAAGAGTCACAAGAATTGGAAAATTTATTCGCAAAGTGCGAATTGATGAATTACCCCAAGTCTTAAATATCTTTCGCGGTGATATGAGTATTGTGGGTCCAAGACCAGAAAGACCTGAATTTGTTGAAAAATTATCTGAGAAGATACCATTTTATAAGAACAGACATAGTGTTAAGCCTGGATTAGCGGGATGGGCTCAGTTGAAGTACCCTTATGGTGCAAGTGATGAAGATGCTTATAATAAGCTTCAATACGATTTAAACTACGTAAAAAATCATTCGGTATTTATGGATGCTCTTATTTTGTTACAGACCGTAGAAGTGATACTATTAGGCAAGGGTGCTCGTTAGGCATTTACCTGTCATTCATAAGGTGAAATTAATAAAATAGCTTGTTTTGAAGTGGAGTAAAAAAATGAAAAATAAACAGTATAGAATTGGTAAAAAATTACTTAGTTTTATGATGATATTGATAGTAACAGCATGTACTAATGCACCAGTATCAAATGACTACGGTCCAAAACCTAATCAAAATAAAAAATTACTGGTTGCCCAGTATTTGATAGGTGTTGATGATAAAGTTCAAGTTGATGTTTGGAAACATCCTGATTTAACCGTGAATGTACCAGTTAGACCTGATGGAATGATCTCCGTACCTCTAATAGGTGAAGTTTTAGCGGGAGGAAAAACACCTAACGATGTTGCTGCAGACATTCAAAAACGATTATCAAAATATATAAAGCAGCCAAATGTTGCTGTTATATTAATGGAGCTACGTAGCCATGAGTATTTGTCTAGAGTGAGAGTTACTGGTTCTGTAAGGACTCCACTTTCTCTTACCTTTAGACAAGGTATGACAGTGTTAGATGTTGTTCTTGCTGCTGGTGGACTTAATGATTTTGCTTCTGGAAATAGTACTAAGTTATTTAGGCGAATTGATGGAAAGGTTCAAGCGATCAATATCGAATTAGATGATATTTTTTCAAATGGTGAAATGGAGACTAATTATGCAATGGAACCAGGTGATATTCTCTCTATACCTGAAAGAACTTTTTAGATAAGTAATGACTGAGATTTAATAATGAATGAACTTATCGGATATATCCTTAATTTAGTAACAAAAGAAGTGCTCGCCCGTAAAAAACTAGTGATAGCGCTTTATATATTAAGCTCGTTATTTTTTGCGGCTGTCGCTTGGGTTTTACCTCAGGTGTTTACTTCTTCAGCGACTATTATAGTAGAAGATAGAAATATCATTGCGCCACTAATGAAAGGTACCGCTCAAACTTCAGTTTTAACAGAGCCTTTGAAATTAGCAAGAACCATGATGGGAAGTCGTACTACGTTAAAAGAAGTATTGGAAATAGGCAAATGGATTGATAAAGATACGTCAAAAGGAGACATTGACGATTTAATTGATGATGCCAGAACACGTACAAATATCTCTAATACAGGAAAAAAGATCATTCATATTAGTTTTCGTGACAGAGATCCACAAAGAGCATTTTTAGCGACTAAAGCGATGTCTGAAATTTTTATTAGAGAAAGTATTTTACTAAAACAGAAAGATAGTGAAAATGCTTACAAGTTTATTAATGAACAATCTGAAATTTATCATAATAAACTTATCAGTGCGGATCGAGCTATTAAAGAATTTAGAGAAAAGAATGTTGATTCAACGCCAGGAGCGATGCAGGTTGCTAATGAGCGTGTTTTAACACTCACACGTGAACTCGAAGATCTTGATATTGAGATTCTAGGTGAGAACACAAAGCTAGCCGCACAAAGATTGCAATTGTCAGGTGGTGGTGGTGCAGAAAATACTGCGAGTATAGAGCGAGAAGTTGCGCTGAGAGCAAGAGTAACGGCTCTAAAATTACAGCTAGAAGATCTTAGATTAACTTATGAGGATACCTACCCTGATATCGTTCAAATAATGAGTCAAATATCTTCAACGGAAGGGCGAATCCGGAAGGAAATTATCGGTAGAGATTCAAAAGAACAAAACAAAGATAAGACTCAGGAATTATCTGATTCACCATTAGCGCAGGAATTAAGAAGTGAAATATTAACAACCCAAACTAATATTTCAACGCTAAAAAATAAAAATGAACAGTTGAAAATTCTTCTTGAAAATGAACGAATGAAGATAAATAGGATTAACGCTGTTGATGTTGAAATAACTGAGCTGACTAGAGAGTCACAAGTTAATACGCAAAAATATAATCAGTTGGTTGAGCAACGAGAAATAGCAAGAATTTCTAGAGACATGGATTTAGCAAATCAAGGTATCAATGCAAGAATTCAGGAAGCTGCATTTGTACCAGCAAGTCCTAAAGGTCTTCGTTTTATTCATATAATCGTCGTAGGGCTACTTTTTAGTCTAGGCGTTCCAGTCGCGGCTGTTTTTGGTCTGACTATTCTAGATCAAAAAGTTAGGGATGCACGTGTTTTGAGTGATAAACTTAAACTACCTGTTTTGGCTTCCGTCTATCCCGTTATGAGCTACTCTGAAATCCAAAAGTATAGAGCAAAAATAATTTTAATGGGCATTGTCATTTTGGTAGTCTGGGCGCTTTATGGTCTTGAAATATGGTTAAAGGTAGGGCAGTAACGTCATGAGTATTATCGAATCCGCTTTTTTAAAGAATCAAAGATCAGATAGCCAAGAGGCACCCGGTACTCGTGAGCGTGCTCGAAAAAGAAAACAATCTAGGCAGGGCTCTCAAACCCTAACTAATCAGTTTTCAATACGAGAAGATATCGCAGCGATGTCTCAAAGAAGAGAATATACTGCCAATGAGTTTTCGGAAAGGGGATTGATTTCAAAATATTTGGAAGATTCAAAATTGATGAATGAGTATCGTAATATGCGAACCAAATTATTGTCTGGAGATTCAAAAGACAATTTTTCAACTTTGATTACATCAGTTTCACCTGATTATGATCCCAGTTTAGTCACAGCAAATATAGCATCTACTTTTGCATTAGATGAAGGTAAAACATCCATAGTGATTAATGCTAATGTAGCTAGTGATAAGTGCAACAGTATTTTTGATACAGAAGCAGAATTAGGGTTGGTCGACGCTATTAGTTCTGATGGTTTGCCAGTTGAAGATATTATTTATGAAACACCAATCAAGCGATTGAGATATATCCCTATTGGACGTAATCCTGAAAGCTCTGCGGAATATTTTGGTGATATACGTATGAAAAAAACGATGGAAAGTATACTTAAACGATATAGTGAACGTTTCATATTTATTAATGCGCCTTCAATTGCAAGTTCTGCAGACACAAGAATTTTATTAGAAGTGTGCGATAGAGTGATTTTAGTGGTTCCATATGGAATGAGTACAGAAGACAATATCAGACAAGCCGTTTTGGCAATCGGCAGTGAAAAGCTAGTTGGCATTATTTTAGAAGAGTTTTAATGGGCTTGATATTAATGATTTTTAAACGTAATCTACTAAAATTCTATTTATTTAATTTCTTTTTTGATAGAGTCAAATACGCTGTACCTCTTTTATTAATCATGGTGACAAAACCTGTTGCTGCAATTGATTTTAATTACACGCTTTTTTCAACTTTAAGACATAGTGATAATTTGGCACAAAATGCCAATGCGCAATCGGGTGAGTCTCTAAATTCGGGTGGTACATTTTCTTTTGTAAACGAGTCTAGATCTGCTTGGTTTGTCGATATGTCAGGCTCTATGTCGAAGGAATATTTTTCTGATGATGAGCTTTCTACACAAGATAGAAATACGCTTTCCGCATCGGTTACTTATACCGCTCCAAAATCAAATTTTGAGTTCTTATTGCGCGATGACTTTTCTCAAGCACCTAGAGATCGATTTGCCACTCAGGAAGTTGGTAACTTAGTCGATGTAAATGTTATAACCGCAAGACCTTCGTATTATTTTAATATAACGCCAATCGATCAGATTTATACAGAAGTTACCTATCTAGATTCAACCAGAGATTCGACGCAGAATAATGATGTCATTGGTCAAGAATCATTTGACTTTACGAATGTAGGTAAGGAAATACGTTATGAAAAAACACTAAATGCTACTTCTGCAATTTCTTTAGTTTACGATTCTATTGATACTCAATTTTCTGCGGAGTCAAACGGAACTGATTTTGTTCAGAATAATTTATTTCTACGTTGGGTTGGTCGAGGTTCTAGGAATCAATTGCAAGTTGAAATTGGCAGAACAGGTGTAGTTGATGAAAATGATGAAGATTTTGATACAACACTATTTAATTTACTGTTTAATCGACAAATCACACTGGAGCAAAATATTTCTTTCAGTATTCGAAATGGCGTTAATTTTACAATTAGTCAAAGTTTTATTGATGATTCAATTAACGTAGATGATCAGCAAAGTGCTTTTGGTGGAGCCCAAAAAATTAAAGCTGCAAATATTCTTTATACAACAACAGGAGATACTATTAGTGCTGATGCTCAGTTGTTTTATTCTGAATATGCCGCAACTAGTGGTCAAAATAGTGAAGCGCGACTAGGTGTTGGTTTGAACTTAACTTATTCTATGAGTCAGTATTTTTCGACAGCTCCGCAAACAAATATTACAGTAGGATATCAACAAAACAAAAGTAAATTGGACGTGGATATTGGAGATGACATTGATAACAAAGTAGAGATATTTGATATTCAATTTAATTATTTTGCTAGACCTACGTTATCTTACTTTTTAGCATTTCAAAAACGAGATACTAATAGCTCACGAATAACGGCGCAGTTTTCAGCTGGTGACTCAAATTCAGTTAGTGTAGGCTTCAATTATGCTCCAATAAGCAATCGTTAACACACTGCGTACAAAAGGACTGAATTCTAGTGGCTTCCATTTTTATGTATCACGCAGTTGGGGATGAGCAGCAAACGAAAGGTGCTGATTCACATTATGCTGTGACCGAAACAGTATTTAATAACCACATCAATCATATCAAAAGTAGTATTCCGTTAGCATTACAGTTTTTAGGAACCTCCGGTAATTTATCAACAAATGAAATGGTAAGCACTTCTTGCATTACGTTTGACGATGGCCATATATCAAACTATACCGTTGCATTTCCTCAATTAATAAAACGAAACCTAGCTGCTGAATTTTATATTAATACTAATGCGGTAGGAACGGAAGATTTCATGACTTGGGAGCAGCTTAAGGAAATGAATGATGCTGGCATGAGCATACAATCGCATGGGCATAATCATCATTATTTTTCTGATATGACAGAAAAAGAAATAACTTATGAATTAAAAACATCAAAAGAATTAATTGAGAAAAACTTGGGCAATAAGGTCGTTGTTTTTGCACCACCAGGAGGACGTACGGATAAGAGAGTTACTAAAATTGCCAGGTCATTAGGTTACTTATGTATAGCAAATTCTAGACCTGGTTTAGTACCATTTTTCAAGTCCTTTGAAGTGCCTAGGTTTGCGATTCTAAAACACACTAATAAGAAGACTATTATTGCGTGGCAAAGCCGATGGAGTCTAGCAACAATAAAAGAAGTTGTGCGATATAGAATATTTCGAATAGCAAAAATAGTACTTGGTAATAAACGATACGATAAAGTTCGCATGAATTTGTTAAACGGAAGCGAATAATATGGAGTTCGTTTTTTGGTTATCAATCTGTTTAATGATATATGTTTTTCTAGGCTACCCTGTTTTACTAATTGTGTGGAAGAAAGTATTAGCTAAAAAATATGAAGTTGTAGTTAATTTGGATGAGGCTACCTTACCTAGTGTGGAAGTCATTTTAATCGTTAGAAACGTAGCGTCAATTATAAATGAAAAAATTGAGTCACTTTTTACTTTAGACTACCCTGAAAATAAATTTAAAATAATTATTATCTCCGATAATTCAACTGATGATACGGTAAGTATCATTAATCAATTAAATAATTCATCTATTCGTTGTATAGACAATAAAAACAAATCAAGCAAGTCCGCAGGGCTTAATCAAGCTATTGCTTTATCCGATGCTGAGATTTTACTGCTAACCGACGCAAGGCAAAAGCATGAACCTTCATCATTAAAACATCTAGTTGCACATTTTTCTGATAGTACAATCGGTGCTGTCAGTGGAGAGCTGATTTTAATTGATCCAGAGACAAATGAATTTTCAAAGGGAATGGATGCTTATTGGCGTTATGAAAAATTCATACGTGGTTTGGAGTCAGATATTGACTCTGTTGCAGGTGTCACGGGGGCAATATACGCGATGAGAAGAGAATGTTATCAACCGATCCCTGATGAAACATTATTAGATGATGTGTTAATACCTATGAATTTAGTTATGAATTCTAAAAAAGTGAAATTTGAATCGAAAGCGATTGCCTATGATGTACCATCTGATGATTTGTCGAGAGAGAAAATTCGCAAGACTCGCACTCTCGCGGGTAACTGGCAGTTATTAGAACTAAATCCATCGCTACTCAATCCCTTAAAAAACCCTATTTGGTTCCAGTTTATTTCACATAAAATATTACGCTTAATAACGCCAATGTTGCTGCTATTAATATTAATTTCTAATTTTTATATACTCAGTGATAGTATCGTTTACGCTTTGATTTTTATCGGTCAGGTCGTTGCTTATGGATTAGTTTTGGTGTCCGATTTTTTTCCTATTCTTAAAAATTTTAAACTGCTAAAAATATGGCGTTCATTTTTAGTTTTGATGTGGTTTACATGGCTAGGTTTTTGGTCTTTTATTACTCGACAGCATCTGGCAATTTGGAAGTGAAATGAAAAAGATACGCGTTTTGCATGTGGTTTTATCGCTTGGCACAGGAGGTCTTGAGAATGGCATTATTAATATTATTAATGGTTCAAACAAAGATGAATTTCATACCGATGTAATTTGTATTAGGGAAAGGGGAGAGTTGCACTCTAGAATCGAAAATTCATCGACTAAAGTGTTTTATGATAAAGAACTTGCCTGTGGATTAATTAATTCAATAAAACACATAAGAAAAACAATATTAAATGAAGGTTACGATATTCTTCATACACATGGTTGGGCAACTATGCTAGCAGGATATTTAGCAATTATGTCGCTATCATTTAATAGAAACAAACCGATCATTATAAATGGCGAGCACGGCACGCTTTATTTTGAATCAAAACAACAAATTGCCATACAACGATTTCTCTTTAAACAAATGCGGTTGAACTTATCGGTTTCTGTCGCATTAGTTAATGAGGTTTCAAGACGTTTTAGTGTTTCAACTAATATATTTAAAGCGATAATAAATGGTGTAAATGTCAATAAATTTGCTCCTAACTTAGAACAAAGAAATACTGTAAGAGAAGAGTTAAATCTAATAGATGAAAATATATTAGTCGGTAGCGTTGGACGTTTGGTCGAAGTGAAGAATTATCCAAGTTTAATAAAAGCATTTTCATTGTTATTAAAAAGACAGCCTAAAGCACGTTTAGCTTTAGCTGGGAATGGACCTGAAAAAGCTGAATTGGAATTATTGATCGAAGAGCTCGAGTTGGAAGATAAAGTATTTTTAATGGGAAGAAGAGAGGATGTTCCATCTGTTATGAATGCCTTCGATATATTTGTTTTGCCATCATTTAGAGAAGGTTTATCCAATACTATTCTTGAAGCAATGTCCTCAGCACTTCCTGCTGTGGTAACCAATGTTGGTGGTAGCCCTGAAATTGTTATTGAAAATAAAACAGGTCACCTATTTGAAGTGAGTAACTCTTCCCAATTGGCCGATTTATTAGAGTCTTTAATAGTCAATCGGAAAAAGTTAAAAGTAATGTCTGATGAAGCTCGAAAGCATGTGGTTAGCAATTATTCATTAGAAATGATGATAAACAATTATCAGCAAACTTACCGAGATTTGCTCGGTATAACCAAGATGCGAGGGTAGACAAAACATGGCTTTTGCTTACTTTTTTTATTTTGCAAGCTTCTTAACCAGTATTTTTAATCCATTCTATGGGTTAGTTGCTTTGATTTTCAGTATACTTATTCGTTTCCAAGATCGGTTTCCGGGTATCGCAGCAATAAAACCGTTTAGTTTACTGTTTTTAGGAATGATTATCGGATGTATTGTTAATAAAGATAAACTATCTCAATTTGTTTGGAAACAAGACAAGTTGTTAATCTATATGCTTGTGGTCTCTATTCTTGGTTTGTTAGTGATGGAACCGGGAGATATCATTTCAGAAACTTGGGAGTTTGTCAGTTCATTAGCTTTTTACTATTTTGCTACGAGGATTATGCAAACGCCCAAACAATTTGCCATTTTATTTGCCGTTATGTCTTGCTGTATCGTGTACATGGGGTATGAAGCAATAGTAGATGTGGCTTTAAACCCAGAAACATCAGTATTTATTGATGAAAGAAATGGTCGTTGGCAAGGTTTAGGTTACTATCAAAATGCCAATGAATTTGGGCAATTAATGATCACCACGTTACCGTTCCTATTTGCCGCGTTGCTAATGAAAAGTAATATACTGATTAAATTAGTGGCTATTTTCTTTATGGCAATTCTAATATATGTTGTAGGAAAAACAGGTTCTAGAACCGTTATGGTTTTGCTCGGAATGATGGTTGTGTTGACTTTTATATTGCGAGGGAGTGGTAATATTATTAAGAAAGGTATTACAGGCGGAATATTAGGAATGCTTTTACTCGTAGCTCTATCATTTGCCCCAGGTCCCATCCAAGATAGATTAGAGAGTATTTTAGAAGCAGGTTCGGATAAATCTTTTCAAGGTAGAACACGCGCATGGGGACATGGTTTTGATATGGTAATGTGGTATCCCGTAACCGGTGTAGGTAAGGGACAATGGAATGAATATCATGGTTTGATGCCTCATAACTCTTATGTTCAAATAATGGCTGAGCTTGGCCCTGTAGGTATCTTTTTGTTTCTTTGGGTATTAAGACTTTGTTTTATTGAGTTTAAACCCTTTTTTGTGGAAACTGATCCAGACCCTCCGGATGGTGACGCTCGATCTACCAACTCAGCTAATAAAAAAATAGAACTTCATCCTATTTTTGGTACGCCAATGGATGATGCGTCAGTTGGTTTATCGAATGGGAGAACTGAATATGTACGTAGCGAAGATGATGAACAATCAAACCTAAAATATGAGCCAACAGATATGCAAAAGAAAACCATTGTTATAGCGATTGCTGTGGTGATGGTAGGTTGGTTGGTCTATATCTTTTTGGGTAATCAAGGATATGCAGTCTGGACTTATTTTTATATTGGTTTATGTAGTGCTGTAAGAAATTTTCACCCAAAAGTCATTGGTAGAATAGATGCTTAGTTATTTAATAATCTCCTTTTTAACGTTAACAATAATTTTTATTGCTTTGATCTTTGTCTACGTCAAAAAGAAAAATATCGATGTTTGGTTAAGTTCATATCTAAAGCGTTTATTTGTTAAAGTGGATACTAAAGATGATCCAGTTGATATCATGTTGTTGTTTGTTGATCATTTTGAAATGAATGGTCATGCTGACAGGCTAGATGCTTGGAATGTTCGCTATCCAAAGATTGCGAGCAAGCATAAAGATTTTGATGGGCAACATCCTAAGCACAGTTTCTTCTATGCTATGGATCTTATGCATGAACATGAACTTGAAGCGCTTCAGCATCTGGTTAAAGATGGATATGGTGAATTTGAACTTCATTGGCATCATGCTCATGATGACGAAAATTCTTTTGTAGAAAAACTTAACAATGCATTTGATATATTTCATAAGTACGGTTATATGAAGCCTTATAAAGAAGGACAAAAAGCTTGTTTTTCTTTTATTCATGGAGATTGGTCATTAGGAAATTCTAGAGGTGAAAATTATTGCGGAGTGGATAATGAGATTACCTTATTAAAACAAGCTGGTTGTTATGGCGACTATACTTTTCCAGCATTATTTAACGAAGCTCAACCTCCTTTTATTAATAACATTTATTATTCCGATAATAATGATAAACCTAAGTCTTACTTCCAAGGTAGGGATGCGAAAGTTGGTATCAAAGAATCAAATGATGAATTTATGATCTTTCAAGGACCTCTCAATATTAATTGGCGAGACTGGCGCCATAAGTGGCATCCTACTATTGAAGACGGTGATATCAGTCGTTTCCCTACACATGATGACCCGCGCAGAATTGATTCTTGGGTTCGGCAAAAGATTCATGTAGAGGGGCAACCTAACTGGCAGTTTGTAAAAATATTCTGCCATGGTGCTCAAGATCATAAATCCGTCGTGAGTGATACGACTGATCGAATGTTTAGTTATTTAGAAGAAAAATATAATGACGGAAAAAAATACCGACTTCATTATGTCACCGCAAGAGAAGCTTTCAATATTGTTAAGGCGGCAGAAGATGGTAAAAAAGGTAACCCAAATGAATTCAGGGATTATATTATCCCTCACCCTTTAAAACGTTAATTTTGATAGCTATTTCGAGAAGATAAATTGATTAAAAAGTTAATAAAAACATTAGTTTTATATTTTGGTCCTTGGAGTCTATTGCGGTTTTTGACTAGACGTAAAGAAGGAGCTGGAATAACGATCCTTTATGGTCATAGAGTTCTATCGGATGCTATTATTGCCGACAAAAATGATCCGAGAAGAATTACAGGGCATACTAGTGTTAGTGAAGTAGAAAAAGCAATTTTAACACTTAAAAAACGTTATGATATTATTTCAATGGATGATGCCGTTAGTCAACTTGATAAAATTGGTGTTAAGAAAGAATCGGTAGTATTGACATTTGATGACGGTTTTAAAGACAACTTCAAATATTTATTACCCGTTTTACAAAAGCATCAAGTTCCTGCGACTTATTACATTAATTCTTCGGTTATTAGTACAGACCGTAACTTGTGGTTTCAATCAGTGATAAATTATTTTTTTGCGGTTGAAGGTGATTCTGTAAAGATAGATTTAACAAATAAAGAGTATGAACTATCAACTTCCATAAAACGCTACTCGTCTGCGTTTGATTTTATGCAGTATTTACAAGCGAACTATAAACCAGAAGAGTTTCATTCAGTTATTGAGTCTATTGCAGGAGATAAAGCGTTACCAGATGAAAGCGATTACCATATGAGTTGGGATGATCTCTCTATATTGGCTAAAGAGCCATTAATAACTTTAGGTGCACACAGTTATAACCATTATCCTTTAGCATATTGCAATGAAGAACAATCAAAATTTGAAATAGAAAAGTCGGTCAAAGATTTGGAAGAAAATTTGGATGTTCAAATTAAGCATTTTAGTTATCCGAGAGGGCATGTAGAGGACTTTAATGATTGGCATATAAAAGTGCTCAAAAATCTAGGTATTACTTCTGCGGTGACCACAATTCGTGGAGTTAACCGTAAAGGGCAAGATCTTTACCAAATAAAACGGGTGGGTTTTCCTCAAAACATTAGTGACGATGTCGAAGAATTTCTTTGGCATGTTGGTGGTATTCCTCAAATTATCGCTAGCTTACGTAAATAAAAAATATGAATAAAATTTGAGAATTTGAATCAAATATGAGATTAAGTACACAGGTTATTTTAACAAGTCTAAGTAAATCACTGAAACATGTCGGTGTATTTATACTAGCGATTTTTTTAACTCGTTATTTTACAAAATATGAATATGGTACCTATATTCAAGTCATGCTAATTGCGAATACAGCTATTTATTTAGCTATTTTTGGTATTCCATCAAGTGTCTATTATTTTTTACCTCGCTCTAAAGATAAAAAGCGAATGATGAAAAGCACCGTTGGTTTGATGCTAATAATCGCCATATTAGTTTCCATCTGTATTTATTTTTCAATGGAATTAATTTCTAACAGTTTTCACAATGCAGAACTCTTTGACTATGCATGGTTAGTTGCCGCATTTATACTCTTTCAAATCCCAATTAAACTCTATGAACCTTTTATGATAAGTACGCAAAATATCCCACGTTTTGTTGCCATAAATGGCTCTTTCAATTTAGGTTTTTTATTGGTGATTTTGATACCTGTCTTATTAGATTGGGCTTTGATTGAAGTATTGACTAGCTTGTTCTACTTTTTCATCACTCAATTTATAGCCGTATATCTAATTATTATGTTGACTTACACCCAATTGGAAGATGATCCCGATGGGGAGGATTTTGATGTAAAAAAACAATTATCTTATTCTGTACCCATTGGTTTTTCTGGAGCAATTGCTCAGTTAGGCGTTGCCGTAGACAAAGTGATTGTTAGTGGGTATTACGATCCAGAAGAGCTGGCAGTATACACGCGAGGGGCAATGGAAATTCCGATGCTTAATGTGATCGCTAATTCTCTTGGCAATATTCTAATGCCAAGATTTGTAGAAGAATATCGTCAGGGTAATATCGATGCGGTAGTATCTCTTTGGCATAGCTCTATAAAAATGATGGCGATGTTTATTTATCCGACATTAGTTTTCTTTTTATTGACGGCGGATCATTTGATTCCATTTTTATTCACTGATGCTTATATTGATAGTGTGATTATTTTTCAAGTTTATACTTTAGGTTTAGTGACCCGTATAACCAGCTATGATGCTATTGTGAGGGCTGTCGGTAAAACGAAGATACTTTTTAAAATGGCAATGCTCGCAGTGTTTCTGAATATAGTATTTACTGTTGCATTAATAGAAATGATTGGTATTGTTGGTGCACCGTTAGCGACTGTAATAGTCGGGACAACATTGCGTTTTGGTTATTTAGTAATAATTACCAAAATCCTCAACATTAATATTCGCTCCGTCTTTCCGTGGATTTCATTAGCCAAATTACTTGTTTCTTCTGGTATAGCAGCGTTAGTGATACTACCTATTTTGATGTTGGATCTTGAGCATTTTGAAATGCTTGCAATTGCTGGTAGTGTTTATGGAATTGTCTATCTGATAGCATTACGTTTTAGTAACGCTTTAGGTAAAGCAGAGAAAAAGTCTATCCGACGCCTTCTACCAAATAAATTGAGTTGGTTAGTTTAATGTGTGTTTTTTTTACCAAAGAGCTAAGATTTAGAAGCGATAATGAATAAATTAAAAAAATTAATTTCTAGCAAAAAATGGAAACTTGATAAAGCTACATACCAAAGGCTTGATTCCGTTGTTCAAAATTTATTAAGTAAACTTCAAATTCCTGAAGGTTGTCTTAATGATATTGAACAGTTTTCTAGCTACTTTGTTACTCATGTGTATAAATTGAGCCTATCAATAAATGAAGGCAATAAAAATATTTATATTAAACTAGCTTACTTACCAAAAGAACATGAAGAACGTCAAAGAGGTAGAATAAAGTTCGAATATGATTCGACTAAACAAGTTTACGACTTATTTCTAAAAAATAGTTATGGAACAAGTGTTGAGCCAATTGATTACTTTGAAGATGAAGCGGCTTTTGCAATGCATGAAATGCAAGGTAATAGACTTGATAAACTATTGATTGAACGGATGAAGCCTTTTAATTCAAAGCCCGTTACACTTTTAGAAGAGTCAATGAATGGTGCTGGAAAATGGTTAAAAGAGTTTCAAGTTGCAATGCCAATTATTGGTAATACTCATACCAATGAAAAAGAATTAGAAGAACGCATCTCAATCTATCTAAAGAAAGTGTCTGATGAAACCGGAACTCTTCTTAATTCGAGTTTAGTAACATCTTTGGAGAAAAAAGCGCACAATCTAGTGAGTGAGTTTTCTAAGCAAGATTTTGAAAGAAAAGCAAAACATAACGATTATGCCCCATGGAATTTAATGTTTCATAACCATCAAATTGTCGGATTTGATTTTGCGGATTGTGAAATGGACTCTAAATTTTATGACTTGTATTATTTTAATCGTGCACTAAATTCATTTAAATTAAAACTGATTAAAAAACGTTCAATGATTGAGTTATCTAAACAATGTTTTATTGATGGATATGGAAGTGACTCTGATGTAAGTGCGTTTGGAGTAGAGCATCCTACAAGGCAATATTTCAATCTGTTTTTTGCATTAGAAAGAGTTCAAATGTTATTACGAGCTAGAAAGAGGAATTCTGGAGTAATTGGAACATTAAAAACAATTTCTCAAAAACGACATTTAAATTGGTATCTTAAAGAATTAAAATATTTAGCTCGTTAGTGAATCTTTTGTTCTAGTTTCTGAAGTTCATCATTAACCCTTGTGGCATTCTCTTTCCAGTCATACCATTCAAATTTTGGTAGCTTATGCTCTTTGAGTCTAATTCCTTTAGTAATTCCTTCAGCTAACTTAACCGCATCGCAAGCGGGAACTATTACACCAAACTCTTCTTTACTAATTATATCGGGAACTGCACCTACATTTGATGCAACGACAGGTGTTCCGCAAGAAAGAGATTCTAGTACAACATTTGGGCATCCTTCTCTCAAACTCGGTAAACAAAGTAAATCACAAGCAGCCATATATTGAGGGATATGCTGATGTTCAATCCGACCTAATAAGGTAACAAAGGTTTTCAATTCTAAATTTTTAATTTGTGATTCAATCTCACTTTGGAGAGGGCCCGAACCAATAATAATTAAATGTACGTTTTCCTTTTTAACTTTACTAAAGGCGTCTAATAAATAGTTTAAACCTTTCTCTATTTGGAAATTGCCTATAAATAAACAGTATTTGGTATTAGCATCAAAATTAATCTTGTCGGAAGTTGATTCAATTTCTTTCCTCGCAATCAATGTCCCTTTTCTAATAAATTTATTTTGGTCCACGCCATTATGAATAACGATTGTCTTATTAGAGTCAACGCCTAATGAAGTGATTTTATCTTTGAGTGCTTGGCTCTTTACAATATTTACATTTGAGCTATTTAAAGCATTAACAATCAGTTTTCTTCGAATTCTATATTTCGTATAATCATTAATATCACAACCTAATGCATGAACGGAAAAAGGTATTTTTAATTTTTTGGCAACTAAAGAGGCTCCATAGCCATCGGGATATGTCCAATGTGCGGAAATTATACCTGCTTTACCTTGCTGTTGAAGTCGCTTAATCGTTTTATAAATGCCTTTAGAAAAAAAGTAACCAATTAGAGATCGAAGAACCTTAGGTATAACAATATAACGAGGGTGTATAACAGTTATACCATCGATTGTTTCTTCGTTTACAACCGACGGCTTTCTAACTAAATCAAGAGGGTGAAATGGAACAGGGGAGACGACTGTAAGCTCACATAAGTTTGAAAGTGAGTTCGCCAATTGTTTAATAAATAATCCTTTAGTTGTTTCTATATTGTTTGGATAAAGATTCGATATTAAAACAACCGAACGATTACTATTGATAGGTTTCTTTTTCACAAGTTAGACACTCTAGTCGGAAATTTTTGATATGGTGAAAAGAAGTTTACCAGTTGATGTTGGCTTTATTTCATCTAATATTTCAATGTTCACTTGAGCTTGTTCACCTAACATTTCTTTTGTTTTTGATATTATCGGTTCTAAATAATCGCGATCAGATTGTATTGAGCTTTCAACTATCTTGAGGTCGATTTGTTCAAATGATTGTTGAATCATTTGAAATTGTTTAACTTGAGGTAATTCGTAAAATAAATGCGTAAAATACTCGCCATGAATTTTACTTCCATCAGGTTTTACGAAAAAATCACCACTACGACCTTCTACACTACCTAGTAATGGCAAGTTTCTACCACAGTCACATTTCGACTCTGCTACTTTTCCGACGTCACCTAACTTGTATCTTATAAGTGGCATACCAAAGTTCCAAAAATCGGTAACGACAATATCACCATTGCCTTCTTTAACTTCATGTCCTTGATTATCAACTAGCTCGACTAATAAATTGTCTGCGTTAAGATGTAAGCCTTTTTGTTGTTTACACTCACTGGCTATCAAACCAACTTCTCGAGAACCATAACGATTAAGGACTTTGCAATGAAGTGCTTTTTCAATTGTCTTTCTTTTTTCTTCGGTTAGCGTTTCCGCAGACGATACAATACCATCGAGTTTTATTTTGTGGTTTGGTTTATTCTTTAATAAATACTTTGCGTAAAGCTCTAGCGCATTTGCGTAACCCAAGATTATACTAGGTTGCAGCTTTTCTAGTTGCTTAGTGAATGATTTCATTTCACTATCAGACATTTCGAACGCATCAAGTTCCCAGTTACGTTCTATGTAAGTCGCAATAATATTTTCTCTAAAAGATTGTACGGCTTTAAGATCTCTTTGCGCGCCCCAAATTAATGCTTTTCGCTTCCCAATATCCCAACCTGACCATCGATCATGTCGAATTTGATCCGCTCGTCTTAAATTGTGGCGATCTTTATTTTTGTAATAAATAGTCGGCTCGCCAGTTGAACCGCCAGAGCTATCTTTTATTAATAATTCAAAAGGGTAAGCTTTAGATATCATGTCTTGCATATTTTCTTGGATGATTGCTTTCGTTAAAAGAGGTAATTTTTCAACATCTTTTAAATATTTAAAATCGGCAGGAGTGAGCTGTCGCTCTTGCATGATGTTTTTATAATATTTAGTATTATCAAATGCATACTGAATTATTTTTTGTAATCGTTTTAACTGTAGGTTTTCTAATTCTTTTGTAGAAAGGTACTGGTTTTTTTCAAGTTCTGCTAGTCTAGCTAATCGCTTATCACCACTTTTCCAATAATAAAGCGGGTATATAATGTGTTTATTGATTAGACGATAAAAATCAAACATAGTCGAAGTTCTTTCTGTTTAAAGTGCAGATGATTGAAGTCGTTGATAGAGGTTGTTAGCTTTATCGACTAACTCGGAATTGATTGAGTCTGTATCTTTAGGTTCAGATGTAGGATTACGTATCTCACTTGAATAGGACGAAAAAGTAGAAACGTCTTTCAATTTTGCTAACTTGCCTATTCTATCAAGTGTTTCCTTAGGTTCTATCAATAATTTATTGTAATCAATCAAATGAACATTATTATCTATCTGTTTTAATAGGTTTTCATAAGAAGCAATCCAATAAGAAAGCCAAAATTCTTCGGAGCTATAATCAGGTTTTGATGGTTGAGAATTTAGCCAATTATCAAAATTAATTGGTTTAAAGTTTTCACCAAAATCGTAATGACCAAGCCACTTCATATAACTCTTAGCAAATGTATCATCTTTGTGCATTTCACAAAATTGTTCATGCTGTTTCATTAACGAACCAATATGCGCAAAGGGTTCTCTAAATGGAACCAAAATGGTAGCACTCGGAAATAGTTTCTTTAGCACCGGTATGCGAGAGCAGTTAGCATTATTTTTTGAAATATATCTTTTATCGGTCTGCAGGTCAGATTGATTTTCTAAAATGAGTTTTTTAACGGTCAATTTGATCGCTTTAGCGAATTTTTTATTAGTATTCTTTAAAGTTAATGGTGCTAGATGATCTTGTTTAACATATTGTTTTTTTAAATAACTTAGCCATACGACTTCTTCAAAGGCTTCTGGACTATCAAATGAAACTTTCATTCCATCACCGTGCGCACGTTCGACTTCTTTGGCATCTTTAGAAAATGGTTGAGATATTTTTTTCCAGAATAATGGTGCTAATATGAAAGGCATGTGACGATAGGAAAATGTACAGAATTCGTCGGTTTTATGTAATAGCTCAAGTAGAAGAGTCGTTCCAGATCTAGGTAATCCGGTAACAAAAACCTCATTACCTAGGTCAATTCTTTTTAGTTCTTTTGCATAAATATCGCTTTCCATTTCAGCGACAAATTTCTGTAAGCCAGGAACTGAAAAAGCAAGGTGATGTAATGAACGATCTAGAAAACTATAATTTTCTGCGAATGACATTTCTAATCCAGACGTACCCAAGAGTAGCGAGTGTTAAACCAATAATAATTGTAATTGAATAAAAATCAGATTCAATTTGTGAAGCCAATGTAGGTTCATATTGAGCTATTGCCCAAAGAATGCCAAATAACACCGCAAATATTAAAATAAATTTACCAATAAATTTGAACGTAGTGCTCAACATAGTGACTGAATTAGTTCGCATGAATTTTTCTTTTTCTCTATCACTCATTTTTTTTGATTGCATGACTTTGACAGACTTTGCGGACAGTGCCATGACAGATTGAGCATCGGCGATTATTTTTAGAAATAAAAATAATTCAACAAAAGTAATCGACATTAGGATTAGAAAAAAATAATTCATGATTGAATATACTACTCGCTATAAATTCTGAAACAAAGATTTCGATTAAATAAACTTTAGGTTTTATTCTTTTTCTGAATCTGAATCTGAATC
>JQIA01000437.1_pt1 | contig 20727 bp, 17 predicted proteins | sample 811431 | NCBI WGS metagenome assembly JQIA01 (sample SAMN02998118, study PRJNA258478) | marine sediment metagenome | biome: marine; feature: seafloor; material: sediment; isolation source: oil-polluted sediment collected from 3 locations (0.5 km, 0.7 km and 0.9 km)... | place: USA: Gulf of Mexico ...
GCCGAATGGACTCTGTTCTTGCAATGTCAGACGCAATGAACAAAATGCCTGAAGATGCTTTCATCGGATAATTTTTCTTTTGCCTTTCGGCATTTGATTTAACCGATATAAAGAATAATAAAAGCCCGGAAACTATTTTCCGGGCTTTTTTATTTTCTACCTGACATGATTCATAGGCACTGACTAGCAATTCTTAATACACCTAAACCTTATCCCATCCAATTACAAACACCAGGAATGCGTTACAAACACACAAATAACAAACAGCACCCTACCCTCTTTAATCAACGCTATTCAGAATAGACGCTATTACGGAAAGAACGCTACATACAAAAAAGTTTTCAAACACAACAGCCACAGCAGACCACAAAAAAAAACGAAAAAAAACCCGGAAAAATATTTTTCCCGGGCTATCAACTTCCTGCAATGCAAGCAGTTTAATTCAACTCGTTAAGAGGGGGGATACTTAATAAAAGCAATTGGGGAATTACCATTATTTTAAACGAGTTCAAACTTACAGGAAACCTGATTTTGTAATATTTTAATGTTCATTGCCCCCATCATAAGTCTCCTGCCGGGCCGTTCCATAGGGGTCATTACCGGCCATCCCACTATTAATACTGGCCGTTCCATCACCCGGTGCCCATGAGGGATTCCATAGATCCATTCCCTGATAGCCAGTATTACCATTGGCCTCAGTAAAATTAAAAGTTGTTCCATTTTCAGGGAAACCTGCAACAAAAACATAAGAAAGATGATCACCCTCCAGATCTATCACAAGCCACGCACCTGTATCCCTGTCCTCGACATTATGCACAGCGACCCCCATACTCTGAATCATGGGATCACGTTGAATCATCATCGCGCCTGCCGTATACTTATAAGGATCCACCGCTCCGGCAGACCTATTTGTTGAATTGGTCAACAAGAGAGGATTCATGACAGCTGTTAATCTTTGAGCATTGAGATACATATTTCCCTGAAGATCATTGGTACCAATAACAATACGTTCAAGATGTGCATTGGGATTATTTACAAGATTATCATCAAATTCAAACCTCATAATAAGCCCGTTTACCATCTGCGGCCTGTCAGGACTCTCTCCTAACTGAAGATTATCGATCCACAAATCCCAGTCAAAATTGTTAATATTCTTTGTAACTGAGCCTTCGATATCATCTGAATTGTGCGCACCTTGTCCCCAGGGTTCTAACGATGCGCCATTCTGTGGTGCCATGGTATTAAAATCAGATGTTACTTTCATAAATGAGAAATTAGCACCGTTATTAACACTGTCCGCAGCATGGTAAAACCCAACAAACCCGGAAAGCCCTATCTCCATAGGCGTTGATGCGAGTGCTGCTGAGTCTTTATAGTAGTAACCAAGCCGGGCAGAATCAATGGTCCCATAAACTTCCTGATGAATATCCAGAAATATTCGGACAGTGTCATTTTCAACCTTGTGATTCACAAGGCGGACTTCTGATAACTGGCCGTCTACATTCGCAAGCTCGTTATCTTCCATCAATTCTATAACTGCAAAGGATTGTTCACTAAAAAGTACAGAAAAGACTAACAACGTAAAAACAAACACAAATGGTATCGTGATTGCTTTAAGGATACTATACAGGGCATTCATAGTAATTCACCTTAATTTAACCGGTTATATTAACGTACGCATACATTTATCAGTGCCTGAAGGGCAATTCCCGACGCTGATTGATACATACTTATAAGGAACAAACAAATATTTAACTAAAGGTAAATAATACCGCTAAATGCAATAACTAATACAACAGCCCCCTCACCTATTGATCGCAATATGTTTTATTAAACATTGTTTTTATTAGATATTACAGTTTACATGAATAACTAAAACAACAAAACAGAAAACAATCATTCGTAACAGCGCAATGTGATTTTACTCATTATTCAAAGGAGTTACACCCCAACAAACAATACTTCTGCGCTAACTAATATGATAGACGACTTAACTAAACCACAACTAAATCACACCGATATAAGCAAACACCATGTGGCATTATCGAACACGATACATCTATGCCATACTTAAAAAGAGTAAGAATATTATGAGTCATCACACAAATCTCTATTTTTTTTCTATTGATATATATTTGAATTATTTTCAGGATATTTCATGAAGTTTGCACGTTCAGTTTCAAGGAGAGCATTTAGTTTGTGGGGTAAAATACCGTAGCACAACCATTTGAGAGCACGGCTAATTGTCAACATAACTTATCCTGCTGGTGATAGTTGCCTCAGAATACGGTTCACAATTTGATTACTTTTGGCCATGGGAACCAATCACATAACAACCACACCCATTCGAGCCAAAATCAGAACAAGTTAACAACTCTGTATTTCAGACAGTTTGATAATTATCGAAAAAACCGGAAAGGATAATTTCCCGTTTTTTTTACTGCCTGTTATCCAACAGGCATCAGTTGTTACGAATAACATCAATCACAAACAATATGGGAAAGTTAATATTTAGAAAAACAGATAAATATTTATTAGCGTTCATCAGAAGCGTATTCTTCCTGCCTGGCTGTACCATAGGGATCACTGCCAGACATACCACTATGGATACTGGTCACACCGTCACCCTGCGCCCAGGACGGGTCCCACAAGTCAATCCCCTGATGACCGGTTCGTCCATTTGTTTCCACAAAATTAAAATTTACACCGTTTTCAGGAAAACCTGCGACAAAATTATATGAAATATAATCCCCCTCAAGGTCAATTACGAGCCAGGTACCGGTATCCCTGTCCTCAACATTGTGAATGTTTACTCCCATACATTGTATCATGGGATCCCTCTGGAGCATTAGAGTGCCTGCAGTAAACTTATACGGATCAACAGCTCCTGCAGAACGGTTTGTGGTATTCGTAACTAAAAGAGGATTAACAGCTCCGGTTAACCTGTGGGCATTTATATGCAGATTGCCCTGAAGATCATTTGTACCAACAATGATTCGTTCCAGTTTGGCATTCGGATTTGTTACAAGGTTATTATCAAATTCCATCCTGATGATAAGCCCATTAACACTTTGAGGTTTATCCGGGTTTTCACCTAACTGAATATTATTAATCCACAAATCCCAGTCAAAATTATTAATATTCTTTGTAACAGAACCTTCAACATTATCACTGTTATGTGCGCCATTCCCCCAGGGTTCCAGTGTCGCACCATTCTGAGGTGCCATAGTATTAAAATCAGATGTAATTTTCATAAAATGAAAATTGGCACCATTATTAGCAGCATCGGCCCCATGGTAATAACCTGCAAAGCCGGATAGTCCGATCTCCATGGGGGTTATGGCTAAAGCGGCTGAATCTTTATAGTAATAGCCCAATTTTGCTGAATCAATAGTACCGTATACCTCCTGATGAATATCCAGAAAAACCCTAACCGTGTCATTCTCCTGCCTGTTATTTACAAGGCGTATTTCTGATAACTGACCATCCACTTTTTCTAGTTCTTTATCCTCCATAATCTCAATCACAGCAAACGATTGGTCAATATAAAGAAAAGACAAAAAGACAACGACAATCGTGATTGTCTTAAGGATACTATACATGGCTTTCATAGTAATCACCTAAATAACCGATTAATGTTTAAGTAAGTATTCATTTTTGATTCATTGACAAATATTCACTTACAGTGAACAAACAAATATCCAACTAAAAGTAAATACCATCAATATCTATACTTAACTAAAACAAATAACCCATTACCCCCAACCCTTTATTAATAGCATTACATACTGTTTATATTACATAATACTTCTATCTTTCTTTAGAAACCACACTTTTGAATAATTCATAATGTACATCCTCCAAAGCCTTACATTCATTATATTCACCATTTTAGAACATTTTACCCACAACTAATAAGTGTGCTTCATTAAACTAAAAACAATATTGCCATAACTAATCTGCATGTACTAGAAGATTTGCGAATTTTAGACAACTGAGATTTTCCAAAGTAATTTTATTTAATGGTTGGTTTTATCAGGATAAACAGAACTGTCATTCATATCAGATTATATCACACCAGTTGCCAAGTCTGATAGCAGCCTCATTACACAGGACTATTTAGTACTTATATTATCCACTATGCTGATAATTTTCCAGTTTCTGGAGGGGGTATGTGGAAACTCTGGTGTGAAAACACGAAGTCTTCCATTAGGTGCTATTGCAAAAAGATGAATACCTGTCCCATCAGTCTTTCTTTGCCAGTCATCCCATGTCATGTCATCATCGAGTTCAGTAGTAATAACCGTCCAACCCGAGATAAGTTTTGCTTCAAGATCTGAAAGTGTAATATCATGGTCAAAAAGCTGTGGCCATCGCATTGAAGCATTCGCTTCATCCCCGGTGATATCTGATTGTCCGTTTCTGGTTTTAATCATGTAAACATTCGATCCACCGAGCTCCATTCTGTAATGAACACATGTGAGTGCATTAAGAGAGTTACCAGGAGTCAGTGCAAACATTTGACCAATACCTACAAGATCCAGATTTCTCTGTGCGTATTCGGAAACAGCTTCTCCAAGATAGGTGTCAAGTCCATGCAGTTTTGCTTCATCAACCCGTTGCCAGTCCCGGTCCGAAAGCAATGGGCGATAATGATTTTCTTTCAGAGCAAGTCCGATTGCAATAGCTACTTTATTCGCCCCGATAATAAGAATACCTTTTGGATAGGGTTCATTTACACCAAGGATTCGGGCAATAAACCGTGCGGTGGAACTTTGAAGAAGAACAGTGCCAATAATCACCATAAACGTCAGTGGAACGAGAAGTTCAGCCTCTTTGAATCCGGCTTCTACAAGATTGATTGAAAAAAGTGCCGAAATTGCAGCCGCAACAATGCCACGCGGTGCTATCCAGGCAAGAAGATGACGTTCCGGCCAGGTAAGTGTCGATCCAATTGTTGAGAGAACAACACTTATCGGTCTTGCAAGAAACTGAATTGCCAGAAAGATACAGGCAGCAGACCAGCCAAGACTCTTAAGCTGAACAAGGTCTATCCTTGAAGCAAGAACGATAAAGAGGACAGAAATCAGCAAAACGCTGACACTCTCCTTAAAATTAATAATATCATCTATTGGGACATCGTCCATATTTGCCAGCCAGATCCCCATGACTGTTACAGTAAGGAGCCCTGATTCATGCTGAAAATAATTTGACATGGCAAAGACTGCCCCGACAAATGACAATGTGCCGACATTATGTAAAAATTCAGGCAACCAGTGTCGTCTTAATACTGTGCCGAAAAGCCATCCTGAAAGAGAGCCGGTGGCAAGGCCGATTACGACAATTTTACCAAACGCCGTTAATGTATGACCTATAGCACCACCCTGACTGCCAACAAGAATAAATTCGTATACAAGAAGAGCAAGCGTTGCGCCAACAGGGTCTATAACAATCCCCTCCCACCGCAAGATACTGGCTATTGATGCTTTCGGCCGAACGGTCCGCAACATGGGTACAATTACTGTCGGGCCTGTTACAACGACTATAGCACCGAATAAGAGAGAGATGCTCCAGGGCAGATTCAATGAAAATTTTGTTGCAACGGATGTTATTCCCCATGTTATAGGGACCCCAAAAACAATCATACGCCTGACAACTTTCTGCAACCCTGCAATTTCCCGGAATTTTAGTGTCAGACTCCCTTCAAAGAGTATCATGGCAACGGAGAGGGATATAAAAGGAAATAAAAGATCCCCCAGCATTATATTCACATCAAGTGCGCCGGTAACCGGCCCGGCAATAATACCTGTAAGCAGCAGAAATATAATTGCAGGGAGTTTTACCCACCAGGCAAACCACTGACACATGATACCTGCAAATACAACGGAGGCTAATAAAACAATCTGGTTTGATAACATAAGATTTTCCCGGTCATTCTCTCACTGATATTGTATTTATTACAATTTTTACCGGCTCACTTTTTACAGGCAAACTGGTATAGTTTTAAATTAAGGGAGATCTGCAACAATCCCATGAATAGATGGGCGATCATTCCCGTCACAAAAGACTTCAAATGTTGTTGAGATTGGGGTATCAGCCCTCTTTATCGTCTGCTGTTTGCCATAATAAACCTGACCTTTATAAAAAAGATCTACCTTTACAGGCCTCTCTTCAGCCTTTTTCCCGAGAAGTGACATCACCTTCTCTGAAACCAGAAACGGCTGTGCAAAATCACGTTCAAACCCCATAAGTACAGCATAGAGTTTACTGTAATGAAGCGGGTTACTGTCACCAGAAATATGAGCAAACCGAAGACCGTTTTCGTTTGGAAGCCGCCACTGGTAGATATCGTCAGGCGTATCGATTTTTTGATGAAAATACTGACGGGGATTTTCTGCAGAATCTTTAAATTCACCTCTGAAGTAGAATGTATTTGTACATTCCCAGGCCGGTAATCCATTTGCGCTAATTGTCGACCTGATATCAATTTCAAGGCCCTTCCCGAGTACCCGGTATTCTGTAAGCCCGCAATGAACATCCAGCAGATCATGGCTTTGAATTTTTCTATATGAAATCAGCGTCGTATGAATATTCAGCATTTTAAACATCACAAGGGGGACGTTTTTTGAACTGATCAGCCTGATATTAAAAGGATAGATGAGAGTCAAAGGGTAGAGAAGCGACAAAGTATCGCTCGGCTGAACATCACAGACATCATAATAAGCTGCCAAATGTTTCTTATCAACAGGCATCCCCTGCAATAAGGTGCTTACAGGGTTAAACAACCCGGGCTTGAAACGGATATTTCTTTTTTTTACGGCTTTAATAATTGTCATCAGTGATGACGGTCGCTTCTTAAATGCCAGGGTCTCAATAGTCATAACAAATCCTTCAATTCATGCCGCCAGACAGCCATAGCTGTTTTGTTGCAGCCGAAATCCCTAAACTCAGGAAATAAATTACATAATTTATAGACTATTGGTTCATTTTTCAATAATTTTATCTAATTTTCAAAACCACCTCATTAAAAAGCGTTACATAAATAATGGCAGATACCTCAACCTGAGCATCATAATGGCTGTTTACAATAAAAATAACGGGTGCAATCCCCCTAAATCTTTTTTTTAAGTGGCTGCCACCACAAGGCCCCATAAATAAGAGTATTGATTATAATTTCCTTATCGGAATGGCCTGCCCTTCGCCCTATTGGGAGTGCGACAAAAAGCTGCAACGAATGCAGCCCTACGCACAGACCGATGTCAATCCACCAGACCAGTTTAAATAAGATATTTTCAAACGGATAAATCAATCCCACCAGAATATAAAGCCAGCCGGCGACCGGGATTATTTTGAGCCACCCGTTTATGTCTTTTGCCATCTTTTCATTTTCGGAATTATCAGGCATATTCACTTTTCATCCATTTTTTAAATATAGTAAGTCCCTCCGCCACTGAAATTTCAGGTACAAATCCAAGATCTTTTTCTGCGGCACTAACATCAAACCAGTGGGACGTTGCAAGTTCGTTTACTATATATCGGGTCAGGTACGGTTCGCCTTTCAGTTTCAGTTTTTTATGACAGAATTCAAGCACGCGACTGAAAACCTCTGCTGTTTTATGAGAAATATTTCGACTGATAGCTCTGTTGCCGGACCATTCAAGAATGTATCCAATCAAATCCCAGAGAGGGACCGGTTCATTCTGACAGATAAAATAAATTTTCCCGGTAAGAGACGTATCCGTTTCAATCTTGTCTGCAGCAAGTACATGAGCATCGGCAGCATTATCAATATAGATCGTATCGACCAGGTTTCTCCCGTTACCGATTCTGACAATTCTTTTCCCCCGTTTCAGAATTCGGGGTACAAGATGTGTATCACCTGGCCCCCAGATGATATGCGGTCTTAAAATAACAGCATTTAGCCCTTCCCGGGTTGCATCCACAACAGCCTTTTCAGCAAGGGCTTTTGTTTTTGAATATGCTGAATGATAAGCCTCTGGATACGGATAAGACTCGTTCACACCTTCCAGGTCAGAACCGTTCAGAATGACACTGGGCGTACTTGTATGTACCAGCGCCCCTACGTCGTTATGCAGACAGGCTGCAATAACGTTTTCAGTCCCTTTAACATTGGCATCAAAATAGTCAGAATAATCGCCCCATACCCCTGCTTTTGCAGCGGTATGAATAACGACATCCATCCCCTTACAGGCCTTTTCGACCGACGCAAAATCGCCGATGTCGCCCTGATGCTGTTCAACGCCCAGCGTTTGAAGTTCCGGGTAAAAACTTCTGGAAAAACTTCTGATAGAATCACCACGCGCAATAAGCTTTTTAATAACGGCAGTACCTAAGAATCCACCACCGCCTGTAACCAGTACTTTTCGCTGTTCCATTTTTGTCTCCATAACAGTTTTTTACTTATATTTTTTTCCCGATATTTTCTTTTCAGCCCAGATAACCAGCTGTTCTCTAAAAATTTTGGCGTTATGCCTTATATCCACTGGGAAAGCTCTGTGAAAAAGAACTTTTTTCACAGGCTGGGTCATCTCATTCTTTCCCGCCATATTCAGCAATTCGTCTTCAATTTTCTTCCGTTCCCAGAAATGAACGCCCCGTTTCAACTCGATACAGATAACCGGTCTCTTTATATCATCAGAACCGATACCCACAAGGGCACTCCTAAAGACTTTCGGGTGAAGGTTAAACACAGACTCGCAGGGAATTGTATAAAGTGTCCCTTCCTTTGTTATAACCCGCTGTTTTTTTCTGCCACATATCCAGATTCTGCCTTTGGTATCCTTCCAGCCAACATCGCCCATTCTATGCAAAATCGTATTACCATCAAAAATTTTCCCGGAAGCATCCTCATCAGGTCTGTCAAAGTATCCGGTGCTCACCTGTGGGCCCTGAACAACTATTTCACCAATATCACCGTCAGAAACAATAAAAGCCTCTGCCCAATGTTTAATCGGTTTGTCAGTGATCCTGATAATCTCAACGGTTGTATTTGCCACCGGGCGCCCGACACAAACACCACGGCTAAGTGGATTTTCCGAATCCGCCTCTTTAAGAATTTCACGTCCGGGCATTGAAGATACCGGCAAAGCCTCCGTTGCGCCATAGGGGGTATGGATTTCGGAATCGGATGAAAGCATAGAAAAAAAATTTTCAAGCACCTTTAGCTGCACAGGTGCGCCTGCGGTAAGAACCTTTTTCAGAGTCGGGAGCTTTATCCCTTTTTTTGCACCATATCGTCCGACACGCCTGACAAGCGCAGGTGATCCAAACATATATGTCACGCCATGTGCAAGAACAGGGTCGATAACACTCGCCGGATTCACACGTGCCGGTTTTTGTGGATCCATGTCTGGAATAATTGATGTAGCGCCCAGACAACAATCAAAAAGAGCAAAGACAGGGAATGTATGGAGCCCTACTTCGCCCCTGCCTACATTATATTCAGACTGAAGGCTTCTTACCTGAGCTTCCATCATGCCATGAGTAAACTGTACACCCTTCGCTGGTCCGGTACTCCCGGTAGTGAAAGCAACCATTGCAAGTTCGTCACGGGTCGTATCAGCAATAACATACTCTTTCCACGGCCGGTTTCTCATTTTTTTAAGGGTTGTCCCCCTCCAAAACCAACGTCGCCCCGCGGTAACTGCCGTTGTTACAGTTTTGAAATAAGAGGGGAAAAGGACTCTTAACGCATTTGCAATCGGAATTCCGATAAAGGCACTTGCCCTGCTCTCAGCCAGGCAATGAAGCATCCTTTTTATACCCATACCCGGATCAACAACCACAGGCACAGCACCGACTTTAAAAAGCCCCAGCATCAGACCAAAAAACTCTATTCCCGGTTTAACCATAAGGATCGTTCGGGTCCCTCGTGTAATGCCCGCCTGTTCCAGACCTGCGGCATAACGATCTGCGAGTCGTTCAAGTTGCAGAAATGTAAGATGGGACCATGCAGCCCTGCCATCCTTGTCTTTCCCGGCAGGACACACAACAGCCTTTGAATAGGGTTGAAGCCGTGCAGTATTCTTCATAAAAAAAGAAATATTAACCGCCGCATCTTTTTTATCTGCCTCCTGTTTGGATTCAGCCCTTTCTTCACCATAATCAGTATGTACATTAACAGCTTCAAACATAATCCACCCCTTTTATCAGCAGTAATAGACAGTTGCACCGATTGTTATTCCGGCGCCTGCGCCAACCATCAGCACTTTCATACCCGGCTTTATGAGCTCTTTCTTTAAAGCATAATCATAACCAAGCATGATCGACGTGGTTAAAGTATCACCAACTTTCCCATGCACATCCAGCACTTTGCTTTCAGGAATGCCAATTTCAGGGCCAATTTTCTTTACAAAATCCGCAGAAATCTGAGAAGGAATAACCAGATCAATATCCTCAGGGTCAAGCAGCTCACTCTCAAGCAATTCCGTTACAACCGGCTGAATACAATTAAGGTAGATCTTTTCCAGATTTTCTTCTTTACTAATAGAAATCCTGCCGTTTTTTCTTTCCATACTTACGGTTCCCGTATACGCATCAGCATACTCAGAAAATGTTCTGAAAATAAATTCACCAAAACCTGTGTTGAACTCAGGCGATCTGTCAATGATTAATGCCACACCACTTCGCTCATATGAGTAGTCAGACGTCGGATTTGAATCCGGATTTGCCTCACTTGAAAAAACCATACCGACACCGGCTGAATTCCCTTTCATCATTGTTGTGACAACGTCAATACCATTCAGAAGGCCGCAACCACTGTTCATAAGGTCAAACGAAAAAGTATCCTTTCCGTGAAAACCAGGGTTTATTTCAAGTCTGTCCTGAACAATTGCCGCGATCGCCGGCTCAATAACATGTCCATCCCTGTATACACCCGTATTAATCATTGTGGTAACGGAGGATGCCGGATATTTCGATTTTTCAAGACAATGCCTTCCTGCTGTAACGGCATGATCGACTGACCCTTTTTTAAACAGACCATTACCCGGCAGGCTTATGCCGATACTCTCTATTCTGCTACGCATATTTCCTCTCTTCTTTACCAAAACAGGCAAAATATCTTTCAGGCAGGTCATCCATGGTATATGTGGCATGTCCGAGATTCAGCCCGGATGCCTGTATCAGGAACAAAATATTATTACCTGCTTTCAGACGGCCATTCAGAATCGTTTCGTGCAAGGCAAGCGTATGGGTAGTTGACGATGTGTTCCCATACTTTTCAACATTTATCACTTCAAATTCCGGCATATCTGACTGCTGAAACTCAGACATCACCTTCACACCTTTTTTGATTGCCCGCACTGATGTCTGATGAGGAATGGCAAGATCAATGTCTGACAATGACCAGTCGGTATTGTCAATCGCCTCTTTACAGTAGGGGTCCTTATTCTGCATGGCTGCTTTTTGAAGGCGCACCGGACGGGTAAGCATAACAGCCCCCGGCCCTCGTTTTGACGGATGCGCAACACATAGTTTGTTATATTTTGCGCCTGTAACCATCTTTAAAAAATGGAAACCGGTTTTGTCATTATTGCTTTTGTCCATAATCAAAGCGGCACCGCAGTCACCAACTGTAAGCGAAGCAAGCTGACCATCCAAACTGTGACGTATTTCTTTTGCAGCATTATCTGCAAGGTGGGTAATATACTCCCCACTGACAACCAGTCCACATTTAACAACACCAGCCTTAATATAACTGTCAAGAATCATAACACCGGTAAACATACCGGCACAGGCATTGACAACATCAAAGTTAAGCGCACTGTCAGCCCCCAGTTCTTTTTTAACACGGAGACTTAATGACGGCTCCATTGTAAACTCGTCCATTTTGTTATAAACCCGGGAAATACTGCAGACGATTATCATGCCTATGTCACTGGCTTCGTACTCAGACATGTTCAAAGCATTTGAAGCTGCCTTTACAGCCAGCGTGACGGCCCCTTCGTTGTCAGATACCCTTCGTTCAGTGATACCAGTCAACTTTTCCAGATCCCATCGAGGTTTTCGACTACATTTTTCCATCAGTTCAGATGTTGTTAAAACAGTGTCCGGCAGATATACGCCTAAACTTTCAATTTTACTTTTCATCTTTGCTTTAAACCGGGAATTCGATAATTCGCCGATTTATCTCCCTTTTAGATTTTTGTTAAATTAAACGTCTTTTCTGTGAATCAGGTTAATATTCACCATCGCCCCGGGAATTGAATGGTGCCAGAATTTTCCTGAAATTTTTAAATGATTTTACGACATTTCTTCTTTAGATTTTGTTCTTAAGATCCTCAGAAATGACTTTTTAGCAGAAAGAGCTTTTCTTTACTTGTCAATAAGTGGGTTTGCAGAAATTGAACTGTTTTATTATTATAACATTTTCGACATCATTACTTTTATCGTAATTATTTCAGATACTTTTTTAAAAAAAATATTTTCATAAAAACATCCCATTATGCCAAAAAATAACAACGAAAAATCATTTATTGACCATAAACATGTATAAATTTATTAGCATTAAATTTAATGATGGTGCATCAAAATACATAGCGCCTAATTTGGCCCGAAGCTGAAATTTACGTCAGGGTTCAGAGAGGTTTGCCTGATTGATCGTTTGCATTTGACTCCCTTTGAACTGACCATTTCCATCACGATACTGCCTGGGAGACACATTATAATATTTTGAAAAAGCCCGGTTAAATGTTACCAGACTCACAAACCCGACAGAAAATGCGATATCAATAATTTTTTTTTCTGTCTGGCGGAGCTGTATACCTGTATCTATAATCCTAAGTTCATTAATGTATTCATTCATTTTTGTTCCCGTATAAACCTTGAACATTCTGCTCATGTAGTCAGGGCTCAGGCCTTCTCTGTCTGCAATCTCTTCTCTTGTGACTGACGATTTATAATTTTCGCCAAGAAAATCGATGATTCTTTTTAGTTTGTCCTCAAGCTGTACCGGTACCGTTAATCTGGGAGAAGTGACCGGAGCTATGTCAATAACAGGTTCAGGTATGGCATTCATCTTAACCGTTACGATACGAAGTCGCTGTGTATGAAACAGGATCAGAAGAATGCTTATTACAGGAATCGTAAAAACGTGAAACAAGGGCGGAAAATGAAGGAACCACAGATAGTTGGCAATATCCACACCAATTATAAGACCGGGAATAAAAGCCATAACCCAAAAGACAATAACCTTTTTATCACGCTGTTTCTCTCCGGCTCTGTATAATAGAAATAAATGGGCTCCGGTGACAAGTACCAGATTAATTGCACCAAAAATCCGTCCGGGATAATAAGATGAAGCAGAATCATTAAATACGAGCGTAATAATGCTGAAGCCGATCAGAAGCGGAAAGTATAAACGATTAAGGGTTTTAGTATAAATCCCGAAATAGTGCTGAGAGCCAAGGAAGAAAAAAATCGCAGCAAGAAAAGTACTGGTCCACAAAATGGAAATACGTAAATCAACATTGAAAATCTGATATGGCGAAAAAATCGTAAAAAGATGAACAAACCATATCATCAGTATTGCAAGCGTAATAAGGTATTTGCCATCACTGCCCCCGCCAATAAGATACATGCAGAGGATTATGACAGCCATCCCTGATAAAAACACCATTACCCCGATGGGTAACTGTTGAAAAATAAGTGCACTACAAATTTGTTGCTGAATAAATAATTCTTTTGAAAGGAGACGGGGCTTACCACATATACCTCCGAATTCGTTACCATAAACGCCCAGATAAATCTGAATTTCATTCTCGCCCTTATTTAAAATGCCGTCTGGCAATTCATAATTTCTGGGGTAATGAAGCGCCTTCATTTCCTCAATAAAATGACTTCCTATGAGTTGGCCGTTTAAATAAACCTTATCTACAAAATAGATTCGGCCCAGAGAAACCCCCTTGTATAACTCAGGATCTTCGATATTAAACACGGACTTCAGCCACACATATCGATAACCATTTTCAGATTTGTCGGGCAACCTGAATAACTTTGATAAATTGATCTTTTTCCAGCCACTAAGATCTTTAAGATCATTAATGCCATAAAATTCAGACTGCAACATCTCCCAGTTGACAAGTTCTAATTCAGATCCTTGCTTATCACTGTTACAGCCTGAGAAAAGCACCCCGGCACAAACAAGTGCGAATATCATTAAAACCAACTGTTTTTGTTTACAAAAAAATTTCATATTATTTAGCTGGGGCACAGCAGTCTTTCAACTTTCATTTTGTTTATTCATGGTTCATAAAAATAAATTTTAAACCTGATTGTTTCAAAAATCTGTTGCAATGACCTGAAAGCTGAAAAAGCATTGATCAGGGCTGATCATTTTTCAGGCTGAAGTCTCAATTCTTTTCAAATAAGATATCCTACTCGTAACAACGTTACGTATGGTACCCATAACACATACAGGGGATTATTTAAACTTATTAGTAATTCAACTATAAAATTTAACGATTAAACGTCGCCTTTTATGGATAAATCCAGATATAAAGTTCTTCATGAGTAATAGGATTAGCGGGTTTGCAGAGTGCAGGCCATCTGTAAAACAGGTACAATTTACGGGAGTAGGATTTTCATTTAAGGACATCGTCAAACGATATTAGTCAGGATAGACAGTGGCTAAAAAACGGGTAACGGTGTCAAAAACAGAGCTGGCAATTTTTCCCCGAACGATGCCATGTTGGTGATAACTGATCTCGCTATAGTGAGCAGCATCATTTTTTAATTGATTGAATATTCGTCGACCGCTTCTATCATCGACTTTGGGATCATTTTTTCCCTGAATAATCAATGCCGGTATCCGCAGGCCTGAAAGCCCCCTGTATACATGTCTCATAAGGGCCCGGACTTCAACAATGGCCTTTATCGGGCATCGATGATAATTTATATGTGGGTTATCAGGATGGTTTATAGCATAAATTTTCCCCATTTTTTCGATGCCTGCCATCTGTATAAAAGAATTCCAGGCATGTAGCACTTCTACAAATGCAGCGGAAACTGACTTAAATTTTAAAGGGGCGCTGACTGAAATTACAGCATCATATTTTTCAGGATTTTGTATCGAATTAAAAAGAGCCAGACCTGCACCCGTTGAAAAACCGGCAATAATAATATTATCACATTTTTTTTTTAAAATATCGTACCCGCGATCAACAGAGGCAACCCATTCGGAATATCGCCTTCCAGCCAGGTCCTTAGGGGAGGTGCCGTGTCCTGCCAGACGAGGTGCATAGACTGAGTATCCTTTTGAAAATAAAAAGTCTGCCCACTCTCTTACTTCTTCTGGAGCCGCCATCAGACCGTGAATAAGGATAATCCCCTTTCTTGAAGACGGATGTTGTAATAAAAAGGGCGCGCCAATAGGCTTCGGCTTGGATTCACCATCTACGAAATACAATGCATAATCGTTATCGAATCGTCTTTGTTCATTGTCGAGAAGCGGCCCCGGAAGATTTTCAGAGTCAACGGTCATAGTAGCCCTTCACTAAGCAATAAACTCAAAATAAACACGATAGATCATTGCATAATGCAGCGCTCCACCAATTAAAACCATTATATGAAACAGCTCATGAAAACTGAAGACACCCGGAACGAGTCTGGGTTTTTTAATCGCATAAATCAAACCACCGATTGTAAAAGCAACACCACCGGCAAACAATAAAACTTCCTGAGAAACTGACATGTTTGCCAACACCTGTTTCACTGGGAAAAGGGCTGCCCAGCCCATACTGATATAAATAACAGCATAAAGAGTTCGTGGTGCACGTGGGAAAAACAGCTGGGAAAAAACACCGAATCCAACAAGGCCCCATTGTATAGCAATCATCGACCACCGCCAGTTACCATCCATACAAAAATAACTGACCGGTGTATATGTTCCGGCGATCATAAAAAAAATAGCAAGTCGATCCATTTTACGCCAGAAGGATATCTCATTCTCTTCTTTTTTAAATGCGTGGTAAAGTGTGCTTGCAGAAAATAGAAAAACAATGGACATACCATATATCAGGGCTGTGACCATCATTGATGCGGAATGGCTTGCGACTCTTGCCAGATAGACCGTTCCGACAACTGCTGCGATCACACCCGCAAGATGTGAATAAAAATTAAATGTTTCCTGCGTTCTGAGCCTCATAAAATCTCCTGTTCATAACCGAAACTACCTATACCCATAAATTGCGATAAAAGGAGTTCCGGCCCGAATTTTTTATTAATTATTTTAATATACTCTATAGACAAATGACGCAGGAAGCCAGAAAAACCTCTGAGGTTACATTTTTTTTACAACACTGGTAAAAAATGACAGGCGTCCGGGAGGTGGGACATTAATCATCACCTGTAGCGTATTATTACCAATAAAGTCCTGAATACCAGTGCCCCTGGATATTGGTATTCATTATTATTCAAATATCACAAAGAATATGGTGAATATTTTTTGTGTAAAATAAAGAAACGCTTTATTACGGGTTATAACACAAACTGCTATAACCCGTAAATTTACTGCACTGGTTCTTTATTTCTCTGCAACACAGAAAGTAACATGATCAGCGGGGCAGATATCGCTGTCGGGAATCACATTTTCAAAGCAGGTGATTCCAGAAAACCCTGCTTTTAAAAACGCTTCATCAAGCTCTTCATGTGAAAATGAATGAACCCAAAAACGGTAAACCGCCATCTCACCCTGTTCATCAATAACAGCATGCTGGGACAGAGAGACTTTTTCAGCCTCATAGTAGAATGTTTCTGTCAGCGTAATACTTGGGTTTTCACGCCAGAACCCCTGTTCTTTAACCTCCCATGATTTTGTCCCTGTAGTGCTGCGGGAATATTTTTTATTTAAAACATCAAAAATAAAAAGGCCTCCCGGTTTAAGGACACGCAACACTTTTTTTGTTAAAAGCCGTCTCTCCTCAGGCAATAGTACACCAAAATCTGTAAAAATCATCATTACCAGGTCAAAATCCCCGGTGGCTTCCAGCTCAAGATAATTCTGTTCAAGATATTTTACGTCAAGACCTTTTCCCTCTGCAGATTTTCTGGCGTACCTAATGGAATTTTCTGAAAAATCGATACCCGTTACATTATGTCCCATCTCTGCAAGTCGCTCTGTATAAAGTCCCGGACCGCAACCAAGGTCAAGAATATTCAGCCCGGCACCCATAACTTTTTCAAGTATCCAGTCGAGCGTTAGGTCAATTGTTGATTCTTTTCGTGATGCAAGGTCAACCGCCTGACTCAGATGAGTTTCAAGAAGACGTTCTGCAATATAGGGGTCCTGCCACATGACGGCAGAACCTATCGTATAGGCTACAGGTCGTTCTGTTATTTTAATAAGCTCTGTAATATTCATAAAAAAACTCCGTTTCATTAAAAAAATACACTGCTGCAGTAAGCAATAATTTATCGTATTTTCATTTGATATAAATCTCGTGGATGAGAGCGCACACCTATGCCTGTTACACAAGCCGATGTGACTCTATAAAAAGAATGTATCTGATATGTTTATTTAGTTTTTCATGATGGAGATTAATACTATAAATGAACCGGGGTGGTCAATATTTTTTGTTTAATTTTGAATGCGGTAATTCGAGCCCGGCCTTTCACTGCCATACTAATTATCAGCCCAATAAAAAAGGGCAACGCCGTAGAGTTGCCCTCTCAACTATTAAAACCACTTTTATCTAAAAATTGAATGACAGCTTTGCAGCCACCATATGCCAGTCTTCCTCATAATCAATCTTCATTCCTGTTGCGTCAACATTTCCGTCATCACTATACAAAAGTGCAGTACCATTGATCAGGTGCCCCTCTAATTTAAAAAGCCAGTTTGCGGAAATATCAAACCTTGCTGCCAGACAGGTATCCTTTAGCCATCGGTTATTCTTCATATCCGGAGGTACGCCTGTCAGCCCACCGGATGCAACGTACTCCGCAGCTATTTTGTCTCCGTCCTTATCATCATTATCAGCAAAATATTCCCCATAGTAAACCCCGGCTTCAAGCCAGTCAAAAAAACGATGAGTAATACTGCCATACCACCCCACAGAATCGAATTCCTTTACGATAACACCCGAAGGATCAATTGTCGTCTCTACTGGAAGCGTCAGTTCATATTCATTCGTCATATACTCTGCCGCAAGAACTGTACTTCCAACAACCCATTCAATAGAGATGCTTTTTGTAAAATTTTTAGTATTGAATATTGATTCTGACGTTGCCATTGTAAAATCACCATTTGGTGCACCGGTGGTTGGATCTAAATGTGGGGTAACACTACCGTTGTTATACGTAGAATGAGCATCAAATTCTATTATCCATGCACCGGTAACAAACCTTAATCCGTCAAGACCAAAAACTGTATCCCAGGTCAATGTACCAGCATGGGTATACTCAACATCAACAGCATAGACATCAAGCCCCATCCATAATGGCGTCTGATCTTCAAGAAGTCTTGCAACGCCGCCCTCAGGATTAACATAGGCACTTCCTGAGTACATCTGGTACTCCAGATTACCTGCAAATCCAACCGGAATATAACCGTAGACCCCACCGCCGTTCATAGCAGTAACAGAATCCCGCCATCCTTCAAAATAAAAGCCCTGAGGAAGAAAAACAAAGGTTCGCAGCATATCGACATCACGCTCGGTATTGTACAGACCATATGGCAACTTCACTTTACCTGCACGAAGCTTAAGCCAGTCATAAAAACTGTAGTCTGCATATGCCCAGTCAATCGTCACTTCCATATCACCCATTTTACCGAGGTCACGGGCAAAAAACTGAACCCCCATTCGAAGTCGTTCGCCAACATCTGCCGAAAAATTCAATCCGGCCTCATTAAATTGAGTAGTGCCATCCTTTTCAGTATCAGCAAAAAAATTATTGTGATTTGTATAGATATACCCCTGTGTAACAAAACCATGAATTTCAACTTCACCAGTCCCGGAGACTTCTATTGCAAAAGTACTTCCTGTAAATAGACACAAACTGCCAATAAACATAACAATCAAAAACAGATTTCTTTTCATTATTTAATCCCTAACACCTATTTCATAATTATCAGACTGAGACTGCGATCAATGCAAAACTGCCAGAATCTTAACACTATCAGAATATACGCCTGACGAAACAAACCCAACGGCACCCTTTGTGCCCGCCACATACTTCACAAGTTCCTTCTCTTTTTCAAAAACAAGCGGTGGGTTTCCTGCTCCTGTAAACATTTTTTTCTTCCAGTATTTGTTGTACATGTCAGGATTCTTTCGCACATAGCTTTTCAAAAATTTTTTCGAAACATCTTTTGTGGCTGGCATAACAAAAATAACTTTCATGCCATTGCGCCATAAACTTTTCTTCCCCAGATAAATCTTTTTTATTTCTCTGGGGGATAATTCCGACTCCGGAACACTTCTGTTGCCGATAAGCAGAATATCACCAGCAATCGCAAGACACGGAAGTGACAGGCATGTTCCAATAAATAAAAGGACTGCCATACACACCCGAAGGTTTCCCCTCATAGTAAACTCCTTTGTTTTCATTCAGTAAAAATTCACATAAAACGAGATTCTAAAAGCATCTTTCATACCAAAAAGGTCAGGGCACCTGAAAATCAGCGCTTAGATATACCCCAAAAGACGTTCGTTCAACAGAAAATTTTTTATTATTAAGGGAAAATCCCGGCAGGGCGCAACGTTAATTGCTTTCGCAACTTTTATTGCGCAATTAATATATATATTACAGATAGTTATATTACTCTAAAACACACAACTGGTTAACCATCCCTCACGACAGCGGCACTATTTATGTATGATCTATGTTCCCGCTTCATTAGGGCCACTAACAGGCCAATAATAAATAATGCCGCAAGGTTATTTCTTATTCAGGGTCAAACTTAAGCGAATTTTAATACTATTATGCGGCATTTCTATGATAAAGAGCGGATTCGCCCCGGCACCCTTTGCGAATCCGGTTAAAATGCTCAACCACGGCCGGATCAAACATCCTGCCGGTATGACAATTGATTTCCATAGCCGCATTTTCAAAAGGAACAGCACACTGATATGCTCTGTCAGAAGTTAAAGCATCAAAAGTATCAGCAACGCTTATGATTCTTGCCTCTACAGGTATCTGTTCCCTTTTCAGGCCAAAGGGATATCCAAGACCGTCATATCGCTCATGATGGCAAAGAATACTCTCTTTTACATCGTCAAAAACAGAAAACCGGTTCAGGAAAGAATAGCCCAGAATGGGATGCAATTCCATCAGGCAGCGCTCCTGCCCTGTTAAACCCCCTGGTTTGTTAAGTATATCCACGGGAACGAATATCTTACCGATATCATGCATTAAAGCAGCAACACAGGTCCTTTTTACAAAGGCACTATTTTCTGAAATACTGAATGCGATTCTACCGGATAATATTGCTACACGTAAAGAATGGTTGAAGGTGTAGGGATCATAGTCATATAAACGCCCTGCTCTCTGGTACAAAATGTTTCTTAGGTCTGAGTTCTCAGGAATCCTTTCCATAATCAGAACCTCGCTTTCTATAATTATTAACGCTGCCACAGCATCCATTCTATTTCAACAGCGCCTTAATTATTATATCGGTCAATCATCCCGAAGCATTAACCCCAATGTTGCAAAAGTTTGTAGTACTCCAGCTTCAAGGCATCAAGTGTTTGCACCCCAAGGGCACTT
>JQIA01000438.1_pt1 | contig 20715 bp, 18 predicted proteins | sample 811431 | NCBI WGS metagenome assembly JQIA01 (sample SAMN02998118, study PRJNA258478) | marine sediment metagenome | biome: marine; feature: seafloor; material: sediment; isolation source: oil-polluted sediment collected from 3 locations (0.5 km, 0.7 km and 0.9 km)... | place: USA: Gulf of Mexico ...
AAACACTAGTTCCAGTAGCTGCTAAATCAACCACTGTTGGTAAGTCAATAGCACAGAAACTTTGTGCTGCAGATCCGGTTGGCGCTGGTTCAGAATTTACAGTAACTATAGTACTTGCAATATGAATACATCCGCTATCATCTGTAATTTCAACAGTAAATATTTCACCATCTGAAACACTACTTGCACTAGGGTTTTGAATATTTGCATTATTAAAACTTGCAGAGCCATCACTTGTCCAACTCCAGCTCACAGCTGTTGCACCTGAACCACCTGGTGAAAAAATAGCTGATAATGAGACGTCATCTCCAGCACATATAGGTCCTGTATTGGTAGCAGTTCCAAAGTTTATTTCTATACTAAATTCATCAGGATCGAAAAGGTCTTTTACTGAAGAACCAAAGCCTCCAGCTAAAGATGATCCTTCAGTTAAATCAATAATACCACAATCGCAAAGATCAAAATCAATATCTGAAATTGAAATTTCCATTTCAAAAAACTGTCCTTGGGTTGTGTTATCACCACATGTAGATTCTCCAACAATTGCTGTAAATGTGTTTCCAGAATTTGCAAACGTAGTACCATTATATTCATAAAGATTGTTATCTGAAATAGAACCATTTCCTGACAAAGTAAAAAATGCTGCCCAGTCTGCGCCATCTTTGCTAGGATCGCCATAAGCAGAATTTCCTTCTTCATCTTGACCTGCTCCACCTTTACAATCAGTATTAAAGTAAAAAATAAAACTAGAAGTACCACTTCCTCCTCTTTCAAATGAAAGGTATAAATTATTATTTTTCTGATCTAACCAAAAGAATTTAATATCAGATGATGACGAAACACTAACAGCATCAAAATCTTCAGCAAAGTTTGCTCCAGTTAATGAATGTGGTTCACAATTATCTCCATCAAAAGTAATTTGAGTATAGGCGAAAGTTGAACCTAGTAATAGTATTGTCAATAATGTTGCCTGAAGCAGAAAAGTAATTTTTTTCATAATCCTTCAATTTAGATTAGATTCTAGTAACAGATTTAATAACTATTAAAGCCACGCTATTGATAAACCAAAAGGTTTACAAATAATGAAATCGGTTAATTTTACTTAAGGGTACTTAAATGGGTACTTTGTATGGGGAAATTTTAATCATTACTGAGGTCGTAATGTTTATACATTTCAGACAAGAAATAATTTTAATTATTTCTTAAATTCTAAATTGTAATCATCGCAATTAATCGGGGATGATTAGATTCAATAATTCAATGAAGTTGTACTTATTTTATAGATCAAAAATTTGATACTAATGATTAAATATATAATTAATTTTTCAAAATTAAAAATTTTTAACATTATATGTAGTTGAAAAACAGCTTTTTATAGAATTGCAATTATTAAAAAAATGAATATTTATAAAATATTATGTGTTAAAATTCATAAAACTTTAAATTATCTTTAAAATAAGGAAATAAATTTGATTTATTATTGAAAAATTCACAAAACTGACATATATCATTCATTATCTGAGGTTTATGTTATATATTTGACAACATTTTATTAAAACGCACCCTATCAAAAAAATAATTTATTTAATAATATTCATTGGAACTATTTCCTGTAATTCGACTTCTTCTCTTGTTGAAGTTGAGAATTCTAATGCAAAAAATGAACATGAAAATTCAAATTTTCTAAACCTAAGAATTCACTCTATTGATTCTTATATTTCTAGCATTGATTTTAAAGCAAATGATATTCCTGAAAATAAGGATGAATTAGAAATTCAAGGAAATAAACGACTACTTACAACTAATGAATCTGATAAATCTGTTGTTTTTAAAAATCAGAATATTGTTAGAGTAAAATACAAGGAGCATTTGCACAATAACTTTATCAAGTCAAAAATATTTTATTACAAAAATGATGAATTGGTTTGTATAAAAGTTTCTGAAATGTTACCAAATCATCTTCACAAAGCAGAATTGTACGAAAGAACAATTTATGTCTATGAAAAAAAATCAATTGCTGACAGCAAAGAATTTGATGTCAAATATTCTACATATGAATTGGTGAATTTAGGTTATGAAAATCTAAAAACTGAATATAGCTCACTTGATTAAACTCTCTTACTCCTTTTTTTATTTTTTAAATTTCTGTAAACAATTGACACTATGATAAATATCATTGGTTTTATCAATAATATGGTGTAAGTTTAACTACTATTCTAAAAAATCTAATGACTATCACATTATAGAAAGCAGGAGTCTTCTATTTTCTATAAGAGCTAAACCCTGTGCATTTTTATTGCTATGAAGTATTACTTTAAATTAACTTCAATTCTAAACGATGTCAACAAAATCAAAAAAAACACTAGCTACAGTCTTCATAATTCTGGTGTCAATTGCCATTTTTGTAGTTTTCTTATATGAAAACGCTAGTAACGGTAAATTTGTTCCTTTATTTACCGGGGTTATTTTCTCATTTATTCCTGTACTCGCAATTAATGCAATATGGAGTAAAAAAAACCAGAAAAAAGACGTTTAAGAGTACATCTAATTTCTAGGAATTTTACAATAGGAATACTTTGGAAAAAATAACGTTTATAACAATAGTTGAGTGACTAAAATTTCTTAATATAATTTATAAGTAACCATTGATCTTCAGCTATTGTTATTTTCTTTTTGAAACTTGGCATATCATCTCTTCCAAAAAATGTTTTATAATATAAAGAGCCATCTGTTTGATTTTTAAAGGAAGTATCAGAAAAATCTCCTGCAGGTGTATCTAAACTTGCTGCTTTTTTTCCATCTCCTTTTCCTTTAGTACCATGACAAGATTTACAATGTTTTGAATACAAAATGCGACCTATTCTTTCTTTATCAGCATCGCTAACAAAGGGGTTTTTCATTTTTTTATATTTTGCAGGAACTGGCCATGGTTCCTTTTTTTGAACTTCTTTAATAGTTCCAGAGAACAATAAAAAACTCCCAAGAATAATAACAATTATAAGTGTAATTTGATTTTTCATAATAACTGGATTTAGGTGAATTTAACTTAGTATTTTAAAGATTTTATGTTACTTATTTTAAAGAGTATAAATACAATGTAAAATATAATATACCAAACAGCAATAATCATAAAACTAACTGCGACAATCAATGTAATTGGTGCATTTGCTGCAGCAGCCCAAAGTGACCTTTCTTCTTCTGTTTGATTAATTTGGATGGGAGTTCCCCATTTAATATTTTTTTTAATTTCCAAATCATTGTATAAATCTGATTCCATAATTTTCACAATTAAAAGCACATTTCCTTCTGTATCTCCTGGTAAATCCTGCGGAAACTCTATTGCTACTACCCCACTTTCGTCAGTAGTATTAAAAATATCTCCTATGGGTAATAAGCTAAATGTTCTTTTTACATAAAAATACAAATCAAGTTCTTCAATTGGCAAACCAGATGAATCCAATGCAGTGGCTATAATTGTTTTAGTTTCATTTTCTTCAGAAAAGGAGAGCGATATTGTTGCGTCTTGTAAATCCTGTCCATAGGATTTCACATTAGTTATAAAAATTAGGCTACAAATAAAAATAATTTTTAAAATAGTACTACATATGTATTTATAGATTCTCATGCGATGCTTTTTTAGATTCAACTGTAGTTTCTATACCTTGCTTATCTTCTTGAACTGGTATTACTGGAAACAATTTGATAAGTATTGATATCATCAACAATAAACTTGCAAAAGAAGCAAGTGTAATGGACCATTCTTCCCAAGTTGGATAATAATGAAGATAAGACTCATCTACACCTTGAATTGGCAAATATGGATGTTGTAATGATGGAATTACTATTAAAAAACGCTTAAACCACGCACCTAATATTACAAATAGAGAAATAACTACAATAGGAAGTGGCTTTCTCATTTTTTTAAAAACTAAAAGGATAATAGGAAAAATAAGACCGCCTAATTGAACAAACCAATACATAGGTGCATAGGTACCAACAAAGAGTTCCGTAATATGCTCTCCTTCAACTCCAACCATTTTAAACGCTGGCCCGAGATATTCATTAATGTTAAAATATAAGTATACCAAAGATAGTAGCACTAATAGCCTTCCCATTTTATTAAAATGATTTTCGGTGATATAAGCTTTCAATTTCAATTGATTCCTTACTATGAACATAGCAACAATTATAACTGCCGCTCCTACCATAAATGCTCCCGAAACAAAATAAGGACCTAAATTTGTACTATCCCAACCTGGTCTCCAAGTAGTAGCAAATAACCAAGATGTTACCGTGTGAATTGCAAAGGCTACTGGCAACACAGCAATTCCCATAATTTTGCTAATTTTTTTAAGTAACTCTACTTGCTTTGGATGATTGCTCCAATTTATTGCAGCAATTTTATAGAGCTTTTTCTTCCAAGAAGGGATTTGTGTCAAACGATCTCTACAAATTGCAATGTCTGGAAGAATTGAGATGTACAATAGTAAGGTACTCATCACTAAATAAGTAGAGATAATAATAACATCCCAAATAATTGGTGACTGAATTCTTAAATACTTGAGTACATAAAAAAATCGGTCAGGTCGCCCCATATCAATTATGATGATTACCGCAGCACAAATGATTGCAGATACTGCTATAATTTCAGAGATTCTAACCAATGGTTTAGCCCATTCATTTTTATTGAGTTTTAGAATTGAACTAAATAAAGAACCTACCAAGCTAATTGCTACAAAAAATACAAAATTGGATATATATATTCCCCAAGAAGTGTAATCTCTCATTGCGGTTACAATCAATCCATATTTTACTTGTCGGTAATACGCATACATTCCAACCAAATTAATGATGAGCAATAAAGCTATCCATAATTTATATTTAAGCGAAGTACGTATTAAATGAGTGAAAAGAATTCTTTCCCTAGTAGTTCTATACGTTTGTTTATTTGTGCTAGTCTTATTCATGATTCACCTTCTTTAGGAATAGTATCTTCAAAAGGGAACAACCTGTCAACTGGTGGTAAGTAATATACCCGAGGTTTCGTTCCTAACTCTTCCAAATATCTATAGCCTGCCTTTTCTTTCAACAGGGTTGAAAAGCGTACTGTTTCTTCACCATTAGTAACGGTATCATCAATTTCATCACCAAAGTAAATAACACCATTTGGGCAAGAAGTTACGCAATGAGGAAGCTCATTTTTTCGAAGCATGTCTGGGCAAAAATCACACTTTCCAACAGTCCCAATTTTACTTGGAACACTCGTTTCTGGTGAGTAGGATATCTCTTGATTTTCATTTGGAGGTTTTCCCCAATTAAAAATTCTTGCTGAATAAGGACAAGCTGCCATACAAAACCGACACCCTATACAACGTTCATTATCAATTAAAACAATGCCATCAGTACGTTTATAGGTTGCTCCAACTGGGCAAACTTTCACACAAGGTGGGTTATCACACTGAAAACACTTTTTTGGCATCCAGTAAGGAGCTGACTTATCGTTATCCTTCATTCCTAACACTTTAATATAAGGTCTATCAGGAGTTAAATTATGATGCTTCTCACATACTTCTACACACTTTCTAGCATTTTTACATTTTGCCAAATCAACAACCATCACAAACTTTTTACCAGGAATTCCCTCTCTTGATTCTTTGGGCGAAACATGAGACATTGTTTGTTCCATTTCCTCTATATCACTATTTGAAACTTGTACTAATTTCCCTTCAGTTGTTAATAAGGTTGTTTTTTCTTCAGAAGAGTCTTTGCAAGAATAAAGTGAGAACCCAGAAACAGTAAGTAAACTTCCCGCAGAAATATTTTTTAAAAATTTTCTTCTTGAAGCAGTTTTGGGGTTTTTATTTTCCATAATCTGAATTTATGTTTAGAAACAATGAATCAATAAGTAAACGAGTCTAAAAGAAGATAATTAATAAAACAAGTATCTCTTTTGAGTGATCAAATAATAGGTTGGTTTATACTATTTAATAGTAAAAAAAATAGTTAGTAGTGTATCATATAAGCCCAACTATTCAAATGTAACTTTTATTACATAAAGATACTATGACACTTATCATATTCACTAAAAACTTCATTCATAGCCTATTATAAAACAACTATTTTACTTCAGAAGAATTAAGTAAGATCTTAAAACAATTTTGACTACTTCTAAGAAATTTGTACATTGATTGGATGAAAACCAAACCAAAATTTGAAACACTGGCCATAAAAAGTACTGAGAATAATTTTATAGATTCTACACCCGTTAGCACACCTATTTATTTATCAAGTACTTACAAAAGAAATGTTGATGGTTCTTATACCAATGATTTTATATATTCCAGACATGACAATCCTAATCGGAATATTCTAGAACATAGTATTGCTCAACTAGAAAAAGGTAAATTTGCCTTTGCATTTTCTTCAGGTATGGCTGCTATTCATGCTGTTTTTCAAAGTTTAAAATCTGGTGATCACATTATTTTACCCGATGATATTTATTACGCGATCAAAAATTTATTAAGTGAAGTATTTAACCGCTGGAAAATCACTTATGATCTAGTTGATATGAGTGATCTATCAGCGATTCAAAAAGCTATAAAGCCTAGAACTTCATTAATTTGGGTTGAAACACCCTCAAATCCACTATTAAAAATAAGTGATGTCTCTAAAATAGCTAAACTTGCTCACAGTAATAATGCGCTGTGTTGTGTTGATAATACCTGGGCAACGCCCGTTTTACAGAATCCTTTAGTACTTGGAGCTGATATTGTGATGCATTCATCAACTAAGTATTTTGGAGGTCATAGTGATGTTATTGGAGGTTGTCTTGTTTTGAATAAAGTAGTATTGGCGAAAACCATTAAATCCATTCAACTATTATCTGGAGCAGTACCATCTCCTTTCGATTGTTGGCTTATTACTAGAGGATTGCAAACACTGCATCTTCGGTTTATGAAACAAACTGAAAACGCCTTTAAATTGGCTCAGTATTTAGAAAATCATTCTGAAATTGAAAAAGTGAATTACCCCGGGTTGATAAGTCATCCACAACATTTAACAGCAAAAAAGCAACAAACAAATGGTTATGGAGCAATGCTTTCTGTATTGGTTAAAGGAAATGAAAAGAAAGCATTTGAACTAGCAACTAAATTAAAGTATTTTACACCAGCAACTAGTCTAGGAGGAGTAGAAAGTTTGGTAGAACACAGAAAATCGGTGGAAGGAGAAAATAGTACTACTCCAGCTAATTTATTAAGAATATCTGTAGGAATTGAACATATTGATGATTTAATAGCAGATTGGAAACAAGCACTAACTAATCTAATGTAGGCAAGACAAAATTATTTAGCGGACTCGTTAATTTCATTGTTTCTTCAATTTCATTAGACGATCGTGGAGCTCTTGCTGATAAATTAACTGGGCCATTTTTGGTGATTAAAATATCATCTTCAATTCTAACTGAGATTCCCCACCATTTTTTATCACAAGAACTACCTTCAGGAATATATATTCCAGGTTCAACGGTAATAACCATATTTTCTTTGAATCGCCCATAATTTCCTGGATCGTGTACATCTAAACCTATATAATGTGAGGCTCCATGCGGATAGTACATATGATGAGCACTTGGAGATTTAATAATGCCAAGTTTGGCCAATCCTTTATTAATAATTTTACTAGTAATATCATTTGGAGCATTAAACGGATTGCCAACTTTACTAGCTTTGATACCTGCCACCTGTGCTTTATACACCAAATCATAAATCAACTTTTGTTCAGTAGTAAATTTTCCATTAGATGGAATAGTTCGTGTTACATCAGCAGTATAACCGTGATATTCAGCACCTAAATCCATTAAAACTAATTTATTCTCTCCTACTTTAGGTTTACTATTTTCAACATAATGCAAAATGCAACCATTATTTCCAGCACCAACTATTGATGGATATCCCTCATACTCAGCACCATACTTTTTATACACAAACTCATGAACACCTTGCGCTTCTCTTTCTGACATTTCAGGATGCATTGCTTTCATTATTTCAATCTGACCAATAGCTGATATCTCAACTGCTTTTTTTAATAATACCAATTCTTCACTTGTTTTAATTTCACGCAAAGAAGCCATGCATTTTGATAAAGATTTAGTATCAATTCTTTTTTGAGCTTCCGCATACATTTTATCATCTGAAGGGTTCGTAATTGTAGGAATTTCAGTTGAAATTTTTTGCTTAAAAACGCCTATCAGGTCAAATAAGTCTGCTTCATTTCTTGTATCTCTCACATCATTTTTAAAATTTTCAAACAGTATTTTATTAAATTTTGAAAAATCTAGATCATAATTTTTAAATTCATTTCCGTTGTAAACAACTCTAAACCCTAATTCATCTTGCACTCCTTCAACTCCTAATCGTTTTCCAGTCCACATTTCGTAAAACTCATCACGCTCTTGTACAAAAATGACTTCATTATACTTGGTGTTATTGTGTTTTTGTTCATCTTTAAACACCAATAGCAATGCATGTGGTTCTTTGTAACCTGTTAAGTAATAGAAATTTGGGTCTTGATGATATATGAACTCTACATCATTTGCTCTGTTTCTAACCGGATTGGCAAAAAAAACAGCAACACTTTTAGAAGGTAATAATTCACGAAGTTTTTCTCTTCTTTCCTGATGGAATTCTGGAGTTAAAAAATCTTGTGGAAGATAACTATCTTGAGCATAAGTTAATAAAAATAATAAAATAAAAATTGGAGTTAATAACTTGTTTATATTCATAAATAGCTGATAATATGGTGAATAAAGCAGCAAATATATAAAAAAAGAACGAGGGAGTTTGTTACTACCTAGACATTACTTTCAGTTTTAACATTTTAAAACTTAGAATTAGGCTAAAAAATAAGTTGTTAAAATGGTAAGTTAATATTAATTGAATTATTGATTATTTAGTATTTTTGCATCACAAAAAATAATTATAGATGGAAAATACAGCTTTGTCTCATATACACGAATCACTAGGTGCAAAAATGGTTCCGTTTGCTGGCTACAACATGCCTGTACAATATGAAGGAATTAATATTGAACATGAAACCGTTAGAAACGGTGTAGGTGTTTTTGATGTATCTCATATGGGAGAATTTTATTTAAAAGGTGAAAAAGCATTGGCTTTAATCCAAAAAGTAACCTCAAATGATGCCTCTGTTTTGAAAGATGGTGGCGTGCAATACAGCTGTTTACCAAATACCGGTGGAGGAATTGTGGATGATTTATTAGTCTATAGAATTCATAGTGATGAATATTTATTGGTTGTAAATGCTTCTAATATTGAGAAAGACTGGAATTGGATCTCGCAACATAACGATTTAGGTGTTGAAATGACAAATAGTTCTGATGAAATTTCATTGTTGGCTATTCAAGGTCCTGCTACTACAAAGGCTTTACAATCTCTAACAGATATTGACTTGGAAAGTATGAAATATTACACATTTCAAATTGGTACGTTTGCTGGTGTTGAAAATGTAATTGTATCTGCAACTGGATATACTGGCTCAGGTGGTTTTGAAATCTATTTTAAAAACGAAGATGCTGAACAAATTTGGAATGCTGTTTTTGCAGCTGGTGCCTATCTTGGTATTAAGCCTATTGGTTTGGCAGCACGTGATACATTGCGTTTAGAAATGGGATTCTGTTTGTATGGAAATGATATTAATGACACTACTTCTCCTATTGAAGCAGGTTTAGGGTGGATTACAAAATTTACCAAAGACTTTGTGAATTCTGAAGAAATTAAAAGGCAAAAAGAAGAAGGTATCACTCGTAAATTAGTGGCCTTTGAATTAACAGAAAAAGGAATTCCACGTCACGGATACGATATTGTTACTGAAAATGGCGATAAAATTGGTGAAGTTACTTCTGGAACTATGAGTCCTTCCCTTAAAATTGGAATCGGATTAGGATATGTAACTAAAGCATATGCAAAACGTGATACTGAGCTATTTATCCAAGTTCGTAAAAAAGCAATACCGGCGAAAGTAGTACGATTACCTTTCTATAAGAACTAAACGTTTTCAGGTATTTTACCTACAACGCCTTCATAATATTTATGCATAAAGTTAAAGTCTTTTTCCATATTATCAGTCAAATAATAAGGCTCTGAGACTTTAACTTCTTTATCTTTAAAATTGAATGTAATCATTACAATAGGTACATTTGCCCCTTTAGCAATATAATAAAATCCCGTTTTCCATTTAGCTACTTTTTTTCTTGTTCCTTCAGGTGATAGTGCTAAAATAAAATTTTCGTTGTTGTTAAATACTTCTACAATGGCATCAACTTTATTAGTGCTTTTACTTCTATCAATTGGTGTTCCACCTAGCCATCTAAAAATAAATCCGAAAGGAGGTTTAAATAAAGATGCTTTTCCAATGTAGTTTGCGGGAACTCCTTCTGCAAATTTAATAAATACTCCTAAGGGAAAATCTAACCAATGTGTATGTGGAGCACCAATAACTACATATTTCTTTAAATTTTTCGGGAAATTTCCTACTGTTTTCCATCGTAAAACAGTGTATAATATAAATCGGGTCAATAATTTCATGTACTTGTTAATAACTCAGTTTTTATTTTCAAACTGTGGGTTGTGGCAACAAATATAAAATTTTACTTTTATAATATCTAAATTTTAAAAATCACTTATGAAAAATAGTCTGGTTATTATGTTCTTAGTAAGTATCTTTTCTATGGAAGCTCAAGAGATTTCTGTTAAAACGGGACCTATTATTGATGACTTCGGAAAAGTATACCAAGTTGTAAACCCAGATTTACTGCTGCAAACAGACGTAAATTATAAAGTAATTTTTGATATTTATACTGATAGGTCTAAAGGTGATTCTAAAAATCCATTATTAAATACCGTAGCCCGTTATTTGAATATGCACGCACAACAAGGAGTTTCATTAGAAAACATGAGTGTTGTTGTAATTTTACATGGATCTGCTACTAAAAATGTATTATCTGATGTAGCCTATAATGAGCATTACCAAGCAAACAATCCAAATAGTTTGTTAATTCAAGAATTAAGAAAAGCAAATGTTGATATCTATGTTTGTGGACAATCGTTTATTGCTAACGGATTTAAAGTAAAAGAAAAATCTTCTAATGTAAAATTAGCATTATCTGCATTGACAGCTTTGGTAGAATTTCAGCACAATGGGTTTCAAATTATAAACTTTAATTAAATTATGGAACAGTACATTATAGGAATTTTTATTTTTATAGTAGCGCTATTTATAGGAGGGCTTATAGGGAAGTTACTTACTAAAAATAACTATGAAAAAGAGCTATCTGAATTGGATATTAGAAATAAACTTTTACTTGAAGAAAAAGAACTTAATTTCAATAAAATCAATCAGTTAAATGAAGATAAAGTACTGCTCAGTAAAGAGAAACATGAAATTGATTTACGCTATACTCAGAAGGATATAGAGCTAAAAAATTTAGAAGAAAAATTGACTGAAAATAAACAAGAAGTTGAAAAATTACAAAAAACCTTTAAGGATGAATTTAAAAATTTAGCCAATGAAATTTTAGAAGAGAAAACCTTAAAGTTTACAATACAAAATAAAGAGGCTTTAAAAACGATTTTAAATCCGTTGAATGAAAAAATTCAAAACTTCGAAAAAAAAGTAGAAGACACCCATAAAGAAAGTATCGATTATCATGCGGCTTTACGCCAGCAAATATTAGGGTTAAAAGAGTTAAATGCTCAAATGAGCAAGGAAACACTCAATTTAACAAAGGCCTTAAAAGGAGACAGTAAAACACAAGGTGATTGGGGTGAAACACAATTAGAAGTATTACTTGAAAAGGCTAATTTAACGAAGAATATCCATTATTCTACTCAAGGTGGTTATAGAGATGAAGCAGGAATTTTAAAGAAACCTGACTTTATTATCAACCTTCCAGATAATAAACATCTTATAATTGATGCAAAAGTGTCACTTACAGCCTATGAAGCGTATTATAATGCAGAAAATGACCTTGATAAAGCAACTCATTTAAAAAAGCATTTAGCAAGTATTAAAAAGCATTTTAAAGAATTAGGAGAAAAGGAATATCAGGAATTGTATGAAATGAATACACCAGACTATGTTTTGATGTTTGTTCCTGTAGAACCTGCCTTACTCATAGCTTTAAATGAAGATAATAGCTTGTATTTGGAAGCTTTAGATAAAAATGTAGTACTAGTATCAACTTCTACCCTTTTGGCAACATTAAGTACTGTTTCTTCCATTTGGAAACAGGAAGATCAAAAGAAAAATGTATTGGAAATTGCGAAACGTGCAGGAGCATTGTATGATAAATTTGAAGGATTTGTACAAGATCTGTTAAGAGTTGGAAAATCTATCAACACCTCTAAAGATAGCTATGATGCTGCTATGAACAAGTTGGTTGAAGGAAAAGGAAACCTTGTTTCTAGCATTGAAAAAATAAAGAAACTAGGTGCCAAAGCAAAAAAAGCACTTCCACAAAGTATTATTGAGAGAGCGGAGGACAACTAGGATTACCCATTGAAAATAGGTGTTTTTCTTGGTCAAAAGGAACAATTTTTCGATCTCTTTTAAAAAATAAACACTCTCCTGTTTTAGAAACACTTTTCCGATACCCTAATAAATGTAAGATCTCCAATGTTAAAGTGTTTGCTGTTTCCCTTTTCACAATAAGTATATTTTCATCGTGTTTATATTGTCGTATTCCAGGTAGTAATCGTAAAAAGTAATAAATTTTTACCTTTCTTAACAACCGTGATAAGGATAACCAAAAAATTGAAATTTTGGTTACAATAAAAAACCCATCATCTCCCTGTTTCTGATTCAATGGCATAAATATGAGCCCTTTTATGGGGCTAAATACTGGTTTTTTGTTAATGGTTGCTAAATGCTGATACTTCTTGACTCTATCAAAATTTACAAAATTTGGATGCATTGAAAAGTTATCTTTTTGATTGATAGGATATCGAAAATCAATCTCATAGAATTTACCATTTAAATTTGACGATTTTCGAAGCTGTTTTTTGCTTTTTTTATACAATTTCACATCCTTTTTGTGAATGCATTTAGTAGTAACCAAAGAAAGCCAAATAAATGCCTCACAATTTTCAATAGCCTGAATGTCATCATGTTGACCTGCTTCAAACCCGAGAGCAACATGACCAAATTCATTCATATAACTTAAAAAGGTTCCATCTAAATGTTCTTCAATACCCAAGACAATGGGTATAGGAATTTTTTTTGTAAATTTTCTATTATTTATGGAATCACTAATAGTAATAAAAGGTGCTGTTTGCGCAGAAGTAGAATGCAGATCTAAAAAAATAAACGGACCTTTTTCGTTTTCTAATATTTTTTTTACAAATTCATAAATTGCCATTTGTTCTTGGATGTCCTTAGAAAGAGTATTCTTATTTGTTGAATTTGATCTGATTTGGTCATGATTCCAAATTCTATTTAAATCGACTTTTTCGTATCGAACACCTTTTTTTAAAGCATTTAAATTTCCGGAAATAGCATATATATTTCCTTGAACTGGAATGGTAGACGATTTAATATTTTTTAAAACTTTTTGAATTGCATACAGTCCAGAAGTTTCATTTCCATGAATTCCTGCTAGAAATATGAGCGTTGGTGTCGTTTTTTCTCCTTTAATTGAACCAATTACTCTGTCAATTTCAATTTTATTCTGAACCGCAGGTATATATACGGTTGTATTACCGGGCTTGCTTTTTAAGAACACGATTTAAATCTGTTTTAGTAAAAATTCCAATTAATTCTTCATTTTCTAGAATGGGTAAACAATCAATTTGATGCATACGCATTATTTCCTTAGATTTCTCTATTGTTGTTTCTGGCTCTATAGTTACAATGGCATCAACCATCACATCTTTTATAGTTAGAAGTTCATAATTTTCTGTCTGTAGTTCTGCACTTTTTATAATGGCTGCTGTGACAACACCAATGAGTTTGTTTCTTTTATTAACTACTGGTAAATGATTAATATTTTTCCATTCCATTATTTTCTTTGCCAATTCAATAAGATCTCCTTTATGAACAACAAAAATTTCGGTAGTCATTACTTTTCTAATGGTGTCGTACATTTTTGCAATACCACTACTCTCTTCTAAACGAATAGAATTCCAAGTATGTACGGGGTTACCTTTCATTTGTCTATTGTACAATCCAGAAGTTAATGTAACATTGGCTTCATCGGTAGTTAGTGCATTTTTTAGTTTTCTATAATTACGAACCATCCATTTGCTACCAGTGACATTCATTTCAACTCTATTTTCTATAATGCTCAAGTATTTATCAATTTCTTTTTTATCAACCCCAGATTTAATTAATCCATTCCTCGCAATTGGAATTAGTATATTCTTTACTAATTTCTTCGCAGGAATACCAGTTCCAAACCAAGAAAAGTAAGTGTCAAGTCCCGTTCTCGACGCGTTTATAAAATTTCCTCGAGCGTCTTTAAAAGAGGCCTTCTCCCATATCTTTTCATACATAGAAGGCATTCCTTGCATTAATCCTACCCAAAAAGCAGCATTTGCCATTTCGTCAATCACGCTAGGTCCAGATGGTATATAGCGGTTTTCAATTCTTAAATGTGGTTTCCCACTAGAGATTCCATAACATAACCGATTCCATTTATACAATGTGCTGTTATGCACATTTAAGGCTTTTAACGTTGGAACTCTACCTTGTCGTAAGACTTCCATTGAATCTTCTTCGAAACTAGAAGTTAATACAGCGATATACCTAGAAATATCATCTTTGTAAACATCTGTAATCTTATCTTTTATCCATCCTGTTCCAAATGAGACTCTAGGTTTTTGTTCTCTTAAATGATATGAAGTATTACGAGTATCAAAACTTTGTTGAAAAACAGCTATTCGAGTTTCGCTACGCAATTCTCTACCTAAAAGGAGTGGTGAATTTGTCATTACTGATAACACAGGGCCGGCAATGACTTGCGCCCAGTTATATTTATCAATGATTTCATTTATTGGAATTTGAAGGTGAATTTGAAAACTTGTATTACAAGCTTCAAACAAAATAGAATTGCTTTTTATATGTAATTCATCTACTCCTTTTATAACTAGTTTAAAGGTATTACCACGAATTTCTTTAAAGGCTTTATTCAGGGTTTTATACCGTATGGTTGGTGTCATATTCTTTATCGAAAAATCTTTTTTTCGAAGAGTTGGCAAAATACCAGTAAGTATAATTTTATTTTCATCTAGATTTTCAGCAACCTGGTGCGCCTTAGCTAATAGTTGATTCAAATGAGTTTCCATTTTTGAGAAGCAACTATTTTCTAAAACAAAAGTATCTAGATTTATTTCTAAATTAAAAAGCCCTATTTCTGTGGTAAAATGTGGATCGTCTAATAATTTAAGAAACTTTAGGGAATTAGAACAAGGTCTAAAGTTTTTTGTAACAATACAAAATTCTTGTTCGGCGCCAATTCTTTGAAGGTCTTTTTCGAACAAGTCATCTTCAATCATTTGCTCTAATGCCTCAACATCATTTAGTAAATGATATAAAAACTCCTTTCGCTCCTCAGAAGTTACTATGGGCTTAACATTTTGATTTCCCATAACACAGTTATTTGATTTTGAATACCTTGACTGTATAAGTTACGAAATAAATCTTAATTTTAAGAAGTCTGTTAAATAAAAATCCCGCTTTACGCGGGATTTTAAAAATACTATTATTTTTTAAGTACTCTACTTAAAACTACTTCTTTGCTAATTTTCTTAGTACAGAAATACCACTCTTTACAGTCCATTTCTTCTTTACCTTCCATTCTATCTTGTGCAGTACCACAAGAACCTGCTGGGCCGATAATTACATCATCACCTGGTCTCCAGTCTGCTGGTGTAGCAATTCCAAATTCATCTGCTGCTTGTAATGCAACCACTACTCTGTACAATTCATCAAAGTTTCTACCTAAACTTAATGGGTAATAGATAATTGCTCTAATAATTCCTTCAGGATCTATAAAAAATACAGCTCTTACGGCTTTTGTGGTATCTTCATTAGGCTGTACCATTCCGTATTTATTGGCAACTTCCATTGTAATATCTTCAATCAAAGGAAATTTTACTTCTACATTCTTCATTCCTTTGTATTCAATTTTTTCTTTAATTGAACGCAACCAAGCAATGTGACTATAAAGCCCGTCAATTGATAAGCCTACTAGTTTACAATTTGCATTAGCAAATTTATCTTCCATTGTGGCAAAAGTCATAAATTCTGATGTGCAAACAGGTGTAAAATCTGCTGGATGGCTAAATAGAATAACCCAATCTCCTTTATAATCTGCTGGGAAATTTATATCTCCCTGTGTTGTTACTGCCTTAAATTCTGGAGCCTTATCTCCTATTCTTGGCATTGATGTAAATTCTTTCTGTGTTTCCATATGATGTTATTTAAATGATTTCTATTGCAAAGATATTTTTTAATACTAAGCTGACTCTATAGGTATAATCGATATAAATAATATTTAAATAGTTATTTTTTATACTAGTTCAAAATTATATATAAAAGCATCTAAAGTTACTAAATTTAGAAGTTAATTTTGTAACTAAGATCACCAATTAATGTAAACTATACTGCATAAAAAATCCCGCCTAAAGCGGGATTTAAAATTGTTTAAGTTTAGTCTTACCAAGTAAATAGAGGTCTGTGCGCCATTAAAGCATAGGATTTTTCAGAAACTCTTTCTAGAGTAGCTTGGTCTTCATGATTTTCAATTACTTCGTCCAATAATTCAACAATGGCTCTCATATCATCTTCTTTAAGTCCTCGTGTTGTTACTGCTGCAGCACCTACTCTAATTCCAGAAGTAACAAATGGAGATTTATCATCAAAAGGAACCATATTTTTGTTCACTGTAATGTCTGCTTTTACCAAGGCATTTTCTGCATCTTTACCAGTAATATTCTTATTTCGTAAGTCAATTAACATACTGTGATTATCTGTACCTCCAGAAATTATTTTATACCCTTTACTTACCAAAGCTTCTGCCATTGCAGTTGCATTTTTCATTACTTGTATTTGATAATGTAAAAAACCATCAGTTAATGCTTCTCCAAAAGCAATTGCTTTTGCAGCAATTACATGTTCTAGAGGACCACCTTGATTTCCTGGAAAAACAGCAGAATTAATTAAAGATGACATTTTCTTTAATTTTCCACTTTTTAATTTTAAACCAAACGGATTGTCAAAATCTCTTCCTATCATAATCATTCCACCACGTGGTCCACGCAATGTTTTATGTGTGGTAGTAGTTATAAAATGACAATGTGGAATTGGGTCATTTAAAATTCCTTTAGCAATTAAACCTGCTGGATGTGCAATATCAGCCATTAATAATGCTCCCACTGAGTCAGCTATTTTTCTAAAACGCTTAAAGTCAATATCTCTTGAATAGGCAGAAGCACCAGCGATTATTAATTGTGGTTTTTCTTTTTCAGCAGTTTCTTGAATTGTATCATAATTTAAAACACCTGTTGCTTCTTCTACCCCATAAAAAGATGTTTTATATAATTTCCCTGAAAAGTTTACAGGAGACCCATGAGTTAAATGACCACCATGTGATAAATCAAAGCCTAAAATTTTATCTCCTGGCTTTAAAACAGCTTGATATACCGCTGCATTCGCTTGTGAGCCAGAGTGTGGTTGTACATTCACATATTCAGCACCAAATAATTCTTTTGCTCTATCAATTGCAATTTGCTCAATAATATCAACTACTTCACAACCTCCATAATAACGTTTACCTGGATAGCCTTCAGCATATTTATTTGTTAATACAGAACCTGATGCTTCCATAACTTGGTCACTTACAAAATTTTCTGAAGCAATTAATTCAATACCGTTGGTTTGTCTGTCTTTTTCATCTTGAATTAAATCAAAAATCACTTGGTCGCGTTGCATTATTTATTGGGTTTAAAAATTTAATCGCAAAAATACTAATTTCATGTTGCATTTGATAAGAATCTTATATATTTGATACGAATATTTACTAACAGCTAAAAATGAAATTAAAGAGATGCAAATAACTGCTAATAATCCAACTAGAAAATCTTGGTTACAAGTTGAAGAAGGAAGTGATTTTCCTATTCAAAATATTCCTTTTGGAGTATTTATAACTAAAGACGATATCATCACCATTGGTACCAGAATTGGTGAATATACAATTGACTTAAGTGCCTTTCAACAACTAGGTTATTTTGATGGAATACCACTTACAGATGACATGTTTATGCAAGATTCTTTAAACGATTTTATTTCAGATGGAAGAAAGACCTGGAGACTCGTACGTAACAGAATTGCAGAAATTTTTGATGAAGATAATACCAGCTTAAGAGATAACCCAAAACATAAGGAAGTTGTAATTTTTGATGTAAATGAAGTTGAAATGTTACTACCTATAAGTGTTGGTGATTATACTGATTTTTATTCTAGTAAAGAACACGCAACAAACGTTGGGGTAATGTTTAGAGGAAAGGACAATGCATTAATGCCTAACTGGTTACATATGCCAATTGGATATCATGGAAGATCTTCTTCGGTAGTTGTATCAGGAACACCAATACATAGGCCGTATGGGCAATCACTCCCTTTAAATGAATCAACACCTGTTTTTGGACCGTCTAAACGCTTAGATATGGAACTGGAAACTGCTTTTATTACTACAGATGTTAACAATCTAGGAGAGCAAATTTCAATTGATGAAGCCGGTGAATATATTTTTGGAATGGTGTTGTTAAATGATTGGAGTGCGCGAGATATTCAAAAATGGGAATATGCACCACTAGGTCCATTTTTAGGTAAAAACTTTGCTTCAACTATATCTCCTTGGATTGTTACTATGGATGCCTTGGAACCATATAGATGTGAAAGTCCAAAACAAAACCCAACACCTTTACCTTACCTTCAACAAAAAAGAAATGATAATAGTTTTGATATAAAATTACAAGCAGCTTTAGAAACTGAAAACGGTGATTTAAATGTATTGAGTGAATCCAATTTTAAATATTTATACTGGACAATGCCTCAACAACTTGTACATCACTCAATGAATGGTTGTAACGTGAGATCAGGAGATATGATGGGTAGCGGAACTATTTCTGGACCTACTAAATCTAGTTTTGGTTCTATGCTTGAAATTACTTGGGCTGGTAAAGAACCGCTAAACTTAAAAGATGGCACCTCTCGTATTTTCTTTAACGATGGTGATAATGTGATTCTTCGTGGTTATTGTGAAAATAATCAAGTAAGAATTGGGTTTGGAAAATGCACTGGTAAGATTTTACCTGCAGTTCAATTAAAAGAATAGAGGAATTTTATATTTTTGATATAATATAACGAACCCTAAAATTTATTTTTAGGGTTTTTTAATTACTTTTGGCATTGATATTGTATTTCTCAAGACTTAATTATAAAAACAATCCCAATATGAAAAAACTAGTACTTTTAGTTCTCTTAGCTACTTCCATACTAAGCTGTGGTGTTAAGAAAACACAAGAAGCCATTAATTATGGCGACTATGATACTGCCATTAAAAAAGCAGTAAAACAACTTCGAAATAATAAAACTAAAAAAGGAAATCAGCCTTATATTTTAATGCTTGAAGAAGCTTATGAAAAAGTAACTGAAAGAGATCTTGAAAAGATCCAATTTCTTAAGAAAGACAATAACCCTGCTAATTTAGAACGTATTTTCAATACCTATCTTAATTTAAACAACCACCAAGAACGAATCAAACCCTTACTTCCACTTTATATACTTAAAAAAGGTAAAGAGGCTTCGTTTGATCTTAATGATTACACGAGTGAAATTATAACTACCAAGGAAAAATTATCTAAATACTTATATACGAAAGCAGCAGAATCCTTGGTCAATTCAACTAGTAAATTTGATTTTAGAAATGCGTATGATGATTTAAAATATTTAAACAACATCAATCCAGATTATAAAGATACCAAATCCTTGTTGGAAGAAGCTCATTTCAAAGGAACCGATTTTGTGTTTGTTTCAATGCAAAATAGAACGAATATGGTGATTCCAATGCGTTTAGAAGAAGACTTGTTGAATTTTGATACCTACCGTTTAAATGATCTTTGGACTGTCTATCATAACGCGAAGCAACCTCAATTGCAATATGATTATGAATTAGAAATGAACTTACGTGAAATCAATATTTCACCTGAGCAGGTTAGAGAAAAAATAATTATTCAGGAAAAACAAGTAAAAGATGGCTGGAAATATTTGATTGATGAAGATGGGAATGCTGTAAAAGATAGCTTAGGAAACACTATTAAAGTTGATGAATTTAAAACCATTCGAAGTACTGTGAATAAGTTTACTCAATTTAAATCCGTTCAAATAGTTGGACAAGTAAAATATTACGATCTAAAAACCAGTCAGTTAATTAAATCATTTCCATTGGCTAGTGAATTTGTGTTTGAGCATCATTATGCAAATTTTTCAGGTAATAAAAACGCTATTGATTCAAGGAATTTGAAGTATTTAAGGTATAAACATGTTCCATTTCCAAGTAATGAACAAATGATTTATGATAGCGGTGAAGATTTAAAAAAGAAAATTAAATATATTATTACAAGGAATAATTTTAGGTAGTAC
>JQIA01000440.1_pt1 | contig 20658 bp, 23 predicted proteins | sample 811431 | NCBI WGS metagenome assembly JQIA01 (sample SAMN02998118, study PRJNA258478) | marine sediment metagenome | biome: marine; feature: seafloor; material: sediment; isolation source: oil-polluted sediment collected from 3 locations (0.5 km, 0.7 km and 0.9 km)... | place: USA: Gulf of Mexico ...
GGATGCGCTACCCAAACCCCACCAAGCGAAGGGCGGCCATCCCATAAAGCTTTTTCGGTTACTTGAAAAACCTCAGGCGACTCAACATCGCGCTCTACAAGTTTTATCGAACCGCTTTGCGTCGGATTTGATGCGTCGGCTTTTTTACCAAATAGTCCTGTGCCGTCATCTTTCTTGCTAAAAAGCCCACCTTCTTTACCTTTGCCTTTGAAAAGACTTGGCGTGTTACCTTCTTCGCAGGCAGCTAAAGTGAAAGATAGCACTGCTGCTAGTCCTATTTTCATCAATTTATCGGTAAATATCACCTTACCCATGCCTATGCTCTCCTGTGCCCGCTTTTGGTTTTAGGTTGGGCTGCTCTGCCCTAGCGGTTCTGCTTTTGGACACCCTAGACAAATCCCAACCTTTTTGGAAGTGCCTTGTTTTTAGCTTTTTTTCAATTAAGCGGTGTTTTGCTTGAATTTGGGGTTGCAGTTTCATCAAAGCAGAATTAGTCAGGCAATTGTTAAAAGCGTCGACCTTTTAACCCTGTACGCGGAGAGGTGGCAGAGTGGTCGAATGCGGCGGTCTTGAAAACCGTTGAGGTGAGAGCCTCCCAGGGTTCGAATCCCTGTCTCTCCGCCAATTACTTCTAAGACATTGAATGCTAATATAATAAGGGCTTAATGCCTTTATGGATGTTATATTAGAGGTTACCGTGGAGGTTATTGTAACTCTCCAAGGCTATAAAAAATGCAGTATCCTGCAACAACGCTAGGCTTCCAAAAAGGTAAATATTACGTTGTAGTTATAATACCTGATGAACTGAGAGAGCATTTTAATAGTCGCAAGCAATTAAAACGCTCCACAGGAACATCTGACAAACAGCTTGCACAGCAGATACAACATGAAAAATCAATAGAACTTTACTTACAATTCGACCAAGCAATTCAAACAAAAAAAACGAATTACACAGCGATGAAGAGTTATATTGATAAAATTGGTTTCAACGGAGAAGAATATCTAGAAGGGCAAGACCTTAGCAATCCATATGTAGCGGATCACGCTCTGCAAAATCCTCCAACCCGCGCGGCATATCCCAGCCCTGTTCCAGATAGATTTCGCGTGAGAGTTCAGTAAGTTTCAATTTGAAATGCGGTAAGTTGATTGCCTTCATCTTAACCGCATCAATAGGTGACAGGCTCACCTTGGTAGGTTCTTTGCTCCATTGGGGTATCTTTGATGCTGTTTTTCAAACTTTTAACTATAAAACCTTCGGCGCGATTAAGGCGTTTTTTTGGATTTGTTACTAGGTAGATATCAACTGCAGGTGGGTTCTTGTAGGGCGGTAAGCGCCAAAGCAAACCCTTTTTTACATCCTGCTCTACGACATGCACCGGCAACGGGCCAATACCAATGCCACAAAGGATCATACGCCTGACTTCTTCTAAGTGGCTGGATTGGCCAATAATTCTTTGGTCCAACTCATATTGGCGTCGTAATAGGGCTACCGGGCGCAGGGCATCATTTAAATCATCTGTTTCGAAAGATACCGCATCCAATCCCTGCAAATCTCCCATTCTTAGGTTTTTGCGTCCAAATAACGGGTGCCGAGGCCCGCAAAAAAGTCCGAAAAATTCACGGTATATTACCTGATAATCCAATTCTGGCAGGCGCCGGTTTACAAGGCACAATCCGAAACTAGCAGTTTTTTCCTGTACTTGCTGCGCAACCAGCGCGCTTGTGGCTGTCTTAATCACATAGGTTACGTCAGGGTGGGTTGCGTAAGTATTTGACATCAGATCATCAAGTAACGGTGTTATGACGTGGCTTGCAAGATGGATCGATACTTCGCCAGATACTTTTTGCGATGCAAGGTTTGTAATATCTTTAAGGCGGGCAACATCGCCATAAAGATCAATGCATTCTCGGTAAAGGCTAAGCCCTGCTGCGGTTAATCGAAAATCTCCACGGCCGCGCTCGATAAGGCGATTCCCCATACTTTCTTCCAGTCGTTTCAAGGCTGAACTTACAGCTGGTTGGCCGCGTAAAAGTTGATTGGCAGCGCGCGTAATGCTGCCTTCTTCGGCGATCACCATAAAAGTGCGTAGTAAATTCCAATCTAAGTCATTGGCAAATCGGTTGGCATATATTTGTGTCATTGATTTCATTGATGTTGTTTATCGTAACTATTGATTAGGTCAATTTATTAGTTTGTGCAAATCTTTTTTGGGCAGGAATCATTCTGGTTCTAAGAACGGGGAAATCACAATATGGTAAAACTAAAGGGGTTTGATCCTCGCCCATGGTATTTGTTGGCGCCATCATTGTTGGCCATCATTGCCCTTGTGGTAATCCCGATGTCATTTATTTTAGTTTATTCTTTTTATGAAAACCTGGACTTGGCGATTGATAAGGTGACATTTCAATTCGGCAATTGGCAGGAACTTTTGACCGATAGTTATTATCACATAGCAATATGGAAAACAGTACGGTTGTCGATGATCGTTACATGCTTGGCTGCTGTTCTGGGTTATATCCCAGCCTATTTTATAGCTATGACGAAATACAAGCATAAGTGGTTGCTTTTACTGCTGTTAATTTTACCGTTCTGGGTCAGTTTTATCATCCGTACGTTAAGCTGGATTCATATTATGGGCAATCAAGGTGCAATAAATGGTATATTGATGTGGTTGGGCCTGACGGATGCGCCTATCAGTATGATGTACAATGAATTCGCAGTGATCGTTGGGTTCATTCACGTTTTCCTACCTTATATGATTTTAAATGTTTATGTCAGCCTAGAGGGTATTGATGAAAATTTAGAACCGGCTGCACGCACACTTGGTGCAACCCCTTGGCAGGCTTTTCGCGAGGTAACTTTGCCTTTATCGCTGCCTGGTTTGGCCGCTGGTAGCCTGCTGGTGTTCGTGCTGACTGGTGGCAGTTATGTGACGCCGCTTATTCTGGGTGGCCCGGGGGATTACCTGTTTGGCAATCTGATTTACGATGCTGTGGTGGTTGAGTTGAATTGGCCAATGGGAGCGGCATTATCATTCACACTTCTTGTTCTCTTAGGTTCGGTGGTTGTCTTATATAGTCGCTTGATGGGTATGAACCAACTTTCCAAAGCATTCGGGTAAGGATTGAAATCATGCGTGTCTGGACATTTCTGAAAGTTTACAGCTTCTTTGTTTATGTTTTTATGTTTGCCCCGATTGCTGTTGTGCTGTTGTTAGCTTTCAATAACTCGCAGTTTGGTGGGTTTCCGATAGATGGTTTCAGCTTGCGCTGGTTTACCAAACTATACGAAAATGAAGCCATCACCCGTGCCTTTCGCACGTCAATGACACTCGGTCTGTTAACTGCTTTGATTTCTACAACAGTCGGGGTTTTGGCCTCGCTGGCATTGGTGCGCTATCAATTTCGGGGTAAGGATTTTATCACCACGTTCTTGATCTCACCTGTTTTGGTTCCAGAAACAGTTCTGGCGGTTGGCGTGCTCATCTTTTTACGCTGGTTATCTATGCCACGCTCGTTTCTGTTGTTACTTGTCGGCCATTCAATTATCGCTTTGCCCTTTGTGGTTTTGGTGGTTCAGGCTCGTCTGGTTGGGATCAAGCGAGAATATGAAGAAGCTGCGCGTTCGCTTGGTGCCAATACGGTACAGACTTTTTTCCAAATTACTTTGCCTTTACTGATGCCGGCTGTCTTCGCCGGAGCCTTATTTGCCTTTACCATATCGTTCGACAATATCACCGCGACGATTTTCTGGCGACCTTCGGGTATGGAGACTGTCCCTACGCAAATCTTCGGGATGCTGCGCAACTCGGTTAGTCCAGAAATCAATGCTCTGGGGTTTGTGATGATCGTCATAACTGTAGGTGTACCTGTTCTGGCTGGCGGGCTTGCACGCTACTTTTCTCGCAAGAAAACCTAAAACAACACAACAAGGAGAATAAATATGAAAAAGACAGATAGCACAAAGCGCTACGCACAGCTTACAGAAAGGATGGGCAATGGTGATATTGACCGCCGTTCATTCTTCAGCCTTTTAGGGGCAGCAGGTATTACCGCTGGTTTAACTGGTGGTGCGATGAGCATGATGGCAACACAAGCCCGTGCTGCAGGCACTTCCCTTAATTTCGAAGGCTGGGGCGGGGTGGTTTCTGAAGCTCTGCGGGCAAACGCTTTTGCACCTTATGAAACGGCAACCGGAAATACTGTGGTTGATGCCACTTTTGGCGGAGAAGCCGAAGTTCTGACGAAAATCAAAGCTGCAGGGAATGCTGACGGCCACAACATCCTGCACTCTTCAGGTGTTTCATGGTATAAGCGTTGGGTTGAAAGCGGTTATGGCGTTGCTCTAAACGAAGCAAATATCCCAAATATCACCAATGTGATGACGGCAATTATAGACCCGTTCCGTAAAATCACTCCAGACAGCTTATCTGCGGTGCCTTATGATTATGGTACAACAGGCATTGCTTATAATACGAAATACGTCAGCAAAGAAGAAGCCGAAGCACTTGGTGCAAATCTGCTTTTGAAAAAAGAACTCAAGGGCAAAATTGGTGGTTGGGGTGGCGACTGGGCTAACCGTGCATGGTATGGCGCTTTGCAGTCAAACCAAAACCCGAACGATATTCAAGATTGGGATGCAGTTTGGGGCAAGGCACGCGAGCATCGTGATTTGGTCTTGAAATATTGGAGTTCTGGTGCCGAGTTGATGGATCTTTTAGCGAAAGAAGAAATCTACGTAACCGAAGCCTGGTCTGGCCGTGTTGCGGCACTTCAAGCACAAGGCCATCCGATTGCCTATATGGATCCACCTAATGGCTTGGCATGGATGGAAAGCATGTTTGTATTAAAAGGCTCGCCTATGGCAGAAGCCGAAGAGCTTTTGAACTTCATGCTTGAGCCTGCAACAGCACTAGCGGTGGCTGAAGGGCAGAAATACCCGTCTTCACTTGATCCAAACAAAGTCGCAATGTCTGATACCATTAAAGCACTGCCTGCATTTGATGCGACAGGCAGCCTTAGCACTTTGATATTTAAGGATCCAGTCAAGTGGAACTCTGTTGAGAAAACTCAAAGTAAGCAATGGAACCGTGTCTCTAAAGGCGGGTAATCCATTATTCGAACTTGAACGGGATGTGGTTCACATCCCGTTCTCACCAGTTATATTTTTCATGGAAGTAGCACAGTATGGCGCGCGTCGACCTTAAAGACATCAAAAAATCATATGGCGCAGTTCAGGCTGTCAAACAGGCTGATGTAGCCTTTGAAGAAGGGTCTTTTACGACCCTTCTTGGCCCGTCAGGGTGTGGTAAAACGACACTTTTACGCATAATTTCAGGGTTAGAAACACCGACAAGCGGTGATATTTTAATTGGTGGGAAGCGGGTAAATGATGTCCCGATCCACAAGCGTAACTTAGGGTTGGTATTCCAGAACTACGCTTTATTTCCACACCGTACTATTGGCGAGAATATTGCCTTCGGGTTGAAGTACCGTGGGGTATCGAAGTTTGATGCAGCTGCCAAAGTATCCAAAGCTCTTGATATTGTACGCTTGTCTGGCGTTGAAGATCGCTACCCTACTCAGCTTTCAGGGGGGCAACAACAACGTATTGCGTTGGCACGCGCCATCGTTATTGAGCCGGATGTATTATTACTTGATGAACCGCTTTCAGCTCTTGATGCTAATCTGCGCGAAGATATGCGCGTCGAATTGAAGGCGATTCAGCACCGCATCGGTGTCACCTCAATTTTCGTGACCCATGACCAATCCGAAGCGTTGGCAATGTCTGATAAGATTATCGTAATGAGTGCAGGGCGCGTTGAACAGGTTGGAGCACCTGAAGATGTCTATAATAATCCGGCCAGTGAGTTTGTGGCAAACTTTCTTGGTGCTTCGAATGTTTTGGAAGCAAAGGTCGTCAGCAAAGATGCCCACAATATTGTGTTGGAAGCACCGCATTTCGGCAAAGTTCCTGTGCCACTTGAGCAGGCACAGCATATGGGCGATGCGTCTAGCGGTAAGTTGGTGATTAGAGCGGAAAAGCTACAGTTGACAGATAAGCCTGGCGGGACAGGTACAGTCAGTGCAAATGGTATAGTTGAGGCTGTAGATTACCAAGGACAGGTTGCACGTTACTTCATTCGTGTGGGCGACACTCAATTGCAAGTACTAAACATGATCGAAAACCGCCCGTTTTCGGTCGGGAAAAAAATATCTGTTGTTTTGAAAACTTCTGATTGTGCACTTTTACCTGCCGGGACTTAATACGATGACTAATAGTAAACTTTTTTACCAAACCCGCCTGAAGCGTCCGGAGTTGGAACGTGCCGAAGGAATTTATTTGTGGGATACTTCGGGTAAGCGCTATTTGGATGGCTCGTCGGGGGCAATGGTCAGTAATATTGGCCACTCAAACTCTGCGGTTCTGGCCGCGATGCGCGCGCAAATGGATAAATCCACCTTCGGGTACCGTTTGCATTTTCAAGCGGCTTCGGCCGAGGTTCTGGCTGAAAAGACAGCGGATATTGCTCCGGCTGGGTTGAATCGGGTCTTTTTTGTTTCTGGTGGTTCTGAGGCGGTTGAAAGTGCCATTAAACTGGCACGCCAATATGCGATGGCACAAAATGAAGCGCAACGTTGGAAAGTCATTTCACGTTATCCTAGTTATCATGGTGCAACATTAGGTGCGCTTGCATTAACTGGTTATGCGCCGATGACGGCACCGTTTGATCCGATGATGCAACCTATGCCAAAAATCTCTGCACCGCGTGCATATCTTGATGGGTTGGATTCAAATGATCCTGCAACTGGGCGGCATTATGCGAATATGCTGGAAGAACAAATTCTACGTGAAGGTCCAGAAACCGTTCTGGCATTTATCGTCGAACCTATTGGCGGGGCTTCTACAGGAGCTTTGGTGCCTCCTGTTGGTTATATGGAGCGTATCAGACAAATCTGCGACCAATACGGTGTGCTTTTAATCCATGATGAGGTCATGACCGGTGGTGGCCGTACAGGACGGTTCTTTGGTGGCGACCATTGGCAAACAACCCCTGATATCATTACGATATCTAAAGGTTTCGGTGGCGGTTATGTACCCTTGGGAGCAGTAATCGCACGCGATGATATCGTTGAGACAGTGCTTGATAACGGGGGCTTTGTGCATGGGTTTACTTATGCTGGTAACCCACTGGCTTGCGCTGCTGGAGCGGCTGTGATCGATGAAATTATACGCCATGATCTAATTGGTAATGCCGCTAACATGGGGCAAGTACTGAAGGCGCGCCTGTCAGGATTGAAGGCACGTTATCCGTTTATTGGCGATGTTCGCGGTAAAGGATTACTTTTAGCCTTTGAACTGGTCAGCGATAAGATGAATATGACGCCATTACCTAAAGAACTGAACGCTTATACGCGACTGGTGGATATTGCTTATGATAAAGGGCTTATCATCTATTCACGGCGTACCCGTGGTGGGTATGACGGGGATCATTTCTTGGTTTGCCCGCCGATGATCATTACCCAAGAGGGTATTGATGAAATTATGACAGGTCTGATTGCAGCACTTGATCAGTTTGCAACAGAAGCTGGGCTTGAATGGGATAGTGCTGCATGAAAAGTGTAACGGTCCGGGCGGCCAAAGCAACAGATGTGCAGGTCATTGTAAATATGTTGCACCGTTTGGCTGATGATTTAGGGGATAGTGATATCTTTTCCAGTAATAGAGAAATCATTTTGCGTTACGGGTTCGGTAAAAACGCGATGTTTGATGTTGTCATAGCCGAAACCGCAGGCGGGGCCGTAGGCTTTGCATTATACTTTGCCCATTTTTCGACAACAAAAGGGATGCCGGGGGTGTACGTACAAGATCTTTGGGTTGATCCCGCGACCCGCGGTGGCAAAATAGGTCAGAAATTACTAACTGCAGTTGCCAGTAGCGCTGTAAATACATGGGGTGCAGCTTATATGAAGCTTTCTGTTCACACTGCAAATATTGGGGCAGAACGCTTTTATGCACGGTTAGGTTTCTTTGCAAACGCCAAAGAAACCCCGATGACCGCAGAAGGTAACGCGTTTAAAATTTTGCGGAGTGCCGTATGAAATTACCCATTAAAACAACGACAATCAGCGATGCTATCCGTAAAATCAGTGACGGTTGTAGCATTATGGTTGGTGGTTTTGGTATTCCCGGGACACCTTTTTGCTTAATTGACGAACTGGTGCGTCAAGGGACTAAAAATCTGACCATTATCAAGAATGATGCAAATGAAACCGGTATGGGTATTGATCACTTACTTGAGAACGGTCAGGTCACGCGGTTGATTACCACGCATATCGGCCTGAACGCGCAGGCAATTGCATTGATGAATGCAGGAAAAGTCAAAGTAGATTTCTGTGCGCAAGGCATTCTGGCCGAGCGCATCCGTGCTGGCGGTGCTGGGCTTGCGGGAATATTAACTGACATTGGTATTGATACCGAGCTAGGAGAAGGTAAGCCGCAGGTCACGGTGAATGGCAGCCCGCAAATTATAGAAACCGCCTTAAAGGCGGATTTTGCGTTTATCCACGCGGACCGAGCGGATAGTTTCGGCAATTTGGCTTATATTGCAACTGCCCGTAACTTCAATCCGCTCATGGCAATGGCTGCACGCACTGTGATTGCAGAAGCTGAAACGGTTGTTGCTTTGGGGCAGCTCGCCCCTGACGCAATTCATACGCCGGGTCCATTCGTAGACCATGTGGTGGAAATCGCTGAATTGACAAAGGAGTATGCGGTTGTCCGACGCTAGAAAACGCATGGTTGCCCGTGCCGCACGTGATATTCAACCTGGTATGGCTGTCAATCTTGGTATTGGTCTGCCGACGCAAGTGGTCGAGTATTTACCGCATGATATGCAGGTTTGTTTGCATTCCGAAAATGGGATTACCGGAATTGGCCCAAGCTTGGCTTATGAACAGGCCGATCGAAACTTGATTGATGCAGGTGGTGCTTATGTTTCCCCACTACCAGGCACTGCATTTTTTGATAGCGCAGTTTCGTTTGCATTGGTGCGTGGCGGGCGGCTGGATCTGACGATGCTGGGCGCTTTTCAAATTGCTGAAAATGGCGACCTTGCGAATTGGAAAATTCCTGGAAAGTTTTCACCCGGCGCCGGCGGTGGTATGGAGCTGGCACAAAAAGCGCGCCGTGTCGTCGTGATGACCACGCATACTGATCGCAAAGGGGCACCCAAAATTATGCAAAGATGTACCTTGCCGTTGACAGCAAAAGCCTGCGTAAATCGGATCTTCACAGATATGGCAGTGATCGATGTCACGGATGCCGGCTTGGTTTTACGAGAGATTGCCGAAGGCTTGAGTGTGAAAAAAGTGCAATCAGCAACGGATGCAAACTTGATTGTACCAAATGAAATACTACCAAGGTTTTAAAGGAAAAATCATGGATGACACATTAAAAACCAAGATTATGCAAGCGGTAGACGCTAACTTCGATCGTGAAACAGAATTTTTAACTGCGCTCACTGCGCACCCCTCGACACGGGGAAATGAACAATCAGCGCAAGATTTTATGACCAAGGAATTAACCGTTCGCGATATGCAAGTGGATCGTTGGCAGATAGATGTGGCAGATATTTACCACTTACCGGGGTTTTCGCCAGTAATCGGGGATTATGAGAATGCGGTGAACGTGGTTGGCACTTATGAAAGCCACACTAAAAAGGGTCATTCGCTGATCCTGAACGGTCATATTGATGTGGTGCCCGAAGGGCCATTGGACATGTGGGATACGCCACCTTTTGAACCACACATCGATGGGGGGTGGATGTATGGCCGAGGGGCAGGGGATATGAAGGCAGGACTGGCAAGTAATTTATTTGCGCTTGACGCTTTGCGCTCAGCTGGGTTTGCCCCTGCAGCAGATGTTTACTTTCAATCGGTGGTAGAAGAAGAATGCACTGGTAACGGCGCGTTGGCCTGTTTGCAGCGGGGCTACCGGGCCGATGCGGCACTGATACCGGAACCTTTTGCAGAAGAATTGGTTTCAGCGCAACTTGGGGTGCTTTGGTTTCAGGTCCACCTGAAAGGCATTCCAGTGCATGTGGCTTATGCCGGCAGCGGGTCAAATGCGATCGAAGCTGCGATTCCGTTGATATCAGCCCTTCATGAAATGGAGGCACGGTGGAATTTACCTGCCTGCCGCCATGCTTCCTATCATGACCACATTCATGCGCTGAACCTTAACATCGGTAAAATTCAAGGGGGTGACTGGACCAGTTCAGTGCCTGCATGGTGTGTGTTCGATGTGCGCATGGGCTTGTTTCCAGGACAGGATTTGGATGAAGCCAAACGTGAAATAGAAGATGTCTTACGTCAAACCGCACAAGAAAACGATTTCCTGCGAAACAATGAGCCTGAAATTATTTACCATGGCTTCCATGCAGAAGGTTATGCGCTTGCAGATGATAAAACCGCGACGGCCAATCAAGCCATTTATGCTTTAGAAACAGCACATCACAACGTTGTTGGAACTGATTTGAACCACTTAGCAATCACCGCTACAACGGATGCGCGGTTTTTTGGGCTCTACGCGGACACTCCGGCGCTTGTCTATGGGCCAAAGGCCGAATTTATCCATGGGTTTAACGAACGGGTGGATATGGAGTCTGTTCGCCGTGTCACCCAAACAACAGCCTTGTTTATCGCTAATTGGTGCGGGCTGGAAGTAATTTGAAAGGTTATAAAATGCGTCAAGCTGTTCTGGTTTCCACCGCACGCACTCCGATTGCCAAGGCTTATCGCGGGGCTTTTAATGATCTCGATGCCCCGACGATGGCAGCACATGCGGTACGCAACGCCATAAGTCGGGCTGGAATTGATGCAACCGAAGTTGAAGATATGACATTAGGCTGCGCCCTGACCCAAGGTTCAAGCGGGGTCAACGTGGCACGACATGTTGTACTCGCGGCTGATTTACCGGTCAGTGTGGCTGGATCAACAATTGATAGACAATGTGCATCAGGCCTGTCCGCAATTGCCAATGCGGCAAGGCAGATTGTCGTAGACGGGTTATCGGTTGCCATTGGCGGCGGCTTTGAGCAGATATCACTTGTTCAGAACGACAGATGGAATATGTATCGTGCCAAAGATACTTATGTGGCACGGGCGAAGCCAGAATATTACCACACGATGATCAAAACCGCTGAAACGGTTGCTGCGCGCTATAACATCAGCCGTGAAGCACAAGATGAATACGCATTTTTATCGCAAAGCCGCACTGCCGCCGCACAAGAAGCAGGCCATTTCATTGATGAGATTGTGCCGATTGAAATAATAAAAACGATCACTGACAAACAAACCGGTGAAGTTAACACCCAGGCTATTCGGCTGGAAGATGATGAATGCAATCGCCCTGGTACAACGTTGGAGCAATTAGCAAACCTCAAGTCTGTTATGGGGCAAGAGGGGTGCATTACTGCTGGCAATGCCAGCCAGTTATCGGACGGGGCCAGCGTTTCTGTTTTGATGGAAGCGCGCGTAGCTGAAAAACGTGGATTGGCGCCCCTTGGGGCTTACCTTGGTATGGTTTCAGTCGGGTGCGAACCTGATGAAATGGGTATCGGCCCGGTTCTTGCAATCCCGCGTTTGCTAGAACGTCATGGGTTAAAAATGGATGATATTGGCTTGTGGGAAATTAACGAGGCATTCGCTAGTCAATTATTATATTGCCGTGACCGGTTAGGCATCCCCAGCGAGCTTTTGAACGTTAATGGCGGTGCAATTTCCATCGGCCACCCATATGGCATGAGCGGCGCGCGTATGGCAGGACATGCCTTGATTGAGGGCCGCAGGCGTGGGGCCAAATATGTAGTGGTTTCCATGTGTGTCGGCGGTGGGCAGGGTTCTGCTGGGTTGTTCGAGGTTTTATGATGAAAGCTGTACTGGATGCACGCCAATCGATGCATAACCCGAAACACGCTTTGCTGAATGGCAAAGTTATCCAATGCCGTGAGAAACCTGAACGTATCGATGTCTTGCATAAGGCCGCTGTGGTGGCTGGGTGCACGTTCAGCGCCCCTATAGATCATGGACGCGCCACGATTGCAGCTATTCACAGCCCCGAGTATCTGACCTTTCTCGAAACCATTCACCAACGATGGTCATGTCTGCAAAACGCCTCAAGTGAAGTGATCCCAAATATTCATCCAGTAAACCGCAATTGTTCTTATCCAACCGGCCCCGTAGGGCAAGCTGGTTATCATCAGGCTGACACAGCTTGTCCGATTACAGAAAACACATGGGATGCGGCTTATTGGTCAGTGCAGACCGCGTTGAGTGCCGCAGATCTGGTTCTTGAAGGCGCGGCTACAGCTTATGCGTTGTGCCGCCCACCCGGGCATCATGCTTTTGGTGATATGGCAGGTGGGTTTTGTTACTTGAACAATGCAGCAATTGCAGCGCAATATTTTTTGATGGCGGGATTTAGGCCGGCTATTTTGGATATCGATGTGCACCACGGTAACGGGACACAAGCTATCTTTTATGACCGAGATGATATCTTAACTGTGTCAATCCATGGCGATCCGAAAAATTTCTACCCGTTCTTTTGGGGACATGCGGCCGAGCGCGGCTTGGGGCGTGGTTTGGGGTATAATTTAAATATTCCATTGCCTTTTGGCACAAGAGATGTTGTTTTTTTAGAGGCGCTTGAAACTGCTCTACACAGGATCAGGGCTAATGGGACTGATGTTTTAGTGGTATCAGTCGGGCTTGATCCACATGAAGGTGACCCGTTTGAGGCATTCAAAGTGACAACGCCGGGTTTTGCTGAAATCGGGGCTGCGATTTCAGCTCTTGAATTGCCAACATTACATGTTCAAGAAGGTGGTTACTTACAGCCTGCACTGGGTGATAATCTGACCAGTTTTTTACATGGAGTACAAAGATAATGACACAAAATACCGATGTTCTGATTATCGGCGGTGGCATTGCCGGAATTGGTGCTGCGGCCCGTTTGGCAAAGGTTTCTAATGTCACCGTATTGGAGGCCGAGACCTCGCTAGGCTATCATTCGACGGGTCGTTCAGCTGCAATTTTTATTCGTAACTACGGTAATGCAACATTACGGACCTTGAATGCGGCTTCCGAGCCTGAACTTATAGAACCTGATGCGGTGTCAGATCGCTCACTTTTATCACCGCGCGGTGAATTGCTGATTGCTACTGAAAGTGAAATGACCGAGCTTGATACATATCTGGATAATGCAAAGGATATGGAACGCCTGACACCAAAGCAGGCAGCTGATCTGGTGCCAATACTGAATACGAACCAGCTTGTAGCTGCTGCGTTTGAGCCAGGCGCACAAGAAATAGACGTGGATCGGCTGTTACAAGGCTACGCGCGCTTAGCAACCTCGCGTGGGGCAAAAATTCTCAAAGATGCTGGCGTCACAAACCTACAGCGAAATGGTAATATTTGGAAGGTTGAGACTGCCCAAGGTTGTTTTGAAGCGCCTATCGTTGTGAATGCTGCGGGTGCATGGGCCGATAATCTTGCACAGATGGCCGGATTAACCCCTATGGGGCTTGTTTGTTTACGCCGCTCCGCTGCAGTAATTCCTGCGCCTGATGGGTATGACATTCATAAATGGCCCTTATTTGCCTCGGTCTCGGAAGGGTTTTATGCAAAGCCAGATGCGGGTGCTTTAATGGTGTCACCTGGGGATGAAGATCCGGTTGATCCGCATGATGTATGGGCTGATGATATGGTGCTGGCTGAAGGTTTGCACCGATTTGAACAAGCAGTTACTGTACCTGTTACCCGGCTTTTGCATAGCTGGGCCGGATTACGCACTTTTGCAGAAGATCGCACACCTATTGTCGGATTTGATCCTCGGGAAAAAGGATTCTTTTGGCTTGCGGGGCAAGGTGGATATGGTATTCAAACCTCTCCTGCTTTATCAAGATTAACTATGAACTTGATCACTCAAACACAACCTGATTTGGCCGAAGAAACAGTTTCGGCCCTTGCACCTGATCGTCTTTTGAAAGGAAAATAAAATGACAGATATTCAACGTATTAAACCTGGCCCGCGTATGAGCCAAGCCGTTATTCACAATGGTATGATCTGGCTGGCAGGGCAGGTTGGCACACCGGGCGCTTCGGTTGCAGATCAAACCCGCGATATGTTGGCACGTGTAGATGCTTTGCTAGCAGAAAACGGCTCATCAAAGTCACGCATTTTACAAGCAACAATCTGGATAGCGGATATGGCTGATTTTGCTGAAATGAATGCAGTATATGATGCTTGGATTGACCCTGCCAACCCGCCTACACGCGCGTGTGGTGAGGCCGCACTTGCAACGCCGGAATATAAAGTTGAAATCATTATTGTTGCAGCAACCGGCGATAGTTAAAGCTGTAATATTTTACCAAACAGGCTGCCAAATAGGCCTTAGTGTTACTGGCAGCCTTATTTTGTTAACAACAGTTTGTTTTGGCGCGTTTTGCGTAATGTGTATACATGGATACCCAAAGTAATATGTGCAATGTCTGTTTCTCCCAATAAATCATCAGCATTAAATGTTGGTAATGAACCAAGTTGAATTAATCCTGTGTCTGGTTGTTGCGGGGCTGGCCTTGCTTTAGAGCGGTCCAGCATATACTCTGGGTTACTTTCTGAAACGTACCCGTCTTCCAGCATTATATGTTCTAGCGCTAACGAAGATGATGGCTCTGGAACGTGCTTTAAAGATGGTAATGTCAAAGTCTTGTATTTTCTGGGTTCCATTATTGCACCTATTACCTGACTAAAAGAATCAGATTAACTATTTCTCTTATTCAGCTAGATGATTTAGCCAGAAATGCAATGGTTGACTTTTTTAGTTAGATACGTGTTTTAACTCTGGATATCCCGCGCCATGGTATAAAACTCAACATTCGGGCGCATCCCCGTAACGTTCACCATGCGGTTTGACAGCCCAAAGAACGCAGTGATCGCCCCGATATCCCAGATATCTTCATCGGAAAACCCGTGGTTATAAAGCGTGTCGTAATCATCTTGCCCGACTTCATTGCTGCGCAAACAAACCTTCATTGCAAAATCCAGCATTGCAGTTTGGCGCGGCGTAATATCCGCTTTACGATAATTTACGGCTACTTGATCTGCAATCAGAGCGTTTTTGGCGCGGATACGCAACACGGCACCATGAGCGATGACGCAATACAGGCAGCCGTTTTCATTTGACGTGGCGACAATAATCATTTCGCGGTCAGCTTGGGTTAAGCCGCTTTCTTTATCCATCAACGCATCGTGATACGCAAAAAACGCGCGAAATTCGTCAGGTCTGCGGCTAAAAGCCAGAAATACATTGGGCACAAAGCCGGCTTTTTCCTGTACTGCTAAGATACGATCGCGAATATCTTCAGGCAGATCTTTAATTTCAGGAATGGGGAAGCGGTTAATGGGATGTGTCATGTCTTTACCAATGCGGTGGGGGTTGATTGCCTAGAGCGATGCCAGAAGTCGCCTCAGCCTCGGCCTCGGCGGCGCGTTGCATCAACATTTCAATACGCTTATCAGCGCGATCTAGGCGCTGGGCTTGCTCTGCTGCAATCACGGATAGTTCTTCAATCGTGCGTATGGCATGAGATAGCTGGATTTCCAGCTCAGTAATTTGATTTTCAATGTTCATATCGTCATCTTACAAACTTGCTCCTTGAGACGCAATCCGTTAGATGGGCACCAAGCAAAGGAGTGCCAAGTCATGGCCAGAGATAAAAAGAAAAAACCTGTACGGCCACGGGCGTTACCGCCGAAGGGGTTTCGCGATTATTTTGGCGCTGAAGTGGCCGAGCGTAATGCGATGTTGACACAGATTGCTGAAGTTTATCATCGGTATGGTTTTGACGCACTGGAAAGTTCCGCGGTGGAAACAGTTGAAGCTTTGGGCAGCTTTTTACCCGATGTGGAAAGGCCTAACGCGGGTGTGTTTGCCTGGCAAGATGAAGATGACGCTTGGATGGCGTTGCGCTATGATTTGACCGCCCCTTTGGCGCGGATTTATGCGCAATATCGTAATGATTTGCCAACGCCTTATCGCCGCTATGCGATGGGGCCGGTGTGGCGTAATGAAAAGCCGGGGCCGGGACGGTATCGGCAATTTTATCAATGTGATGCAGATACTGTGGGGGCTGCATCCGTGGCCGCTGATGCAGAGATTTGTGCGATGCTGTCGGACACGCTGGAAGCTGTCGGCATTCCGCGCGGCGATTACATTATTCGGGTGAATAACCGTAAAGTGCTAAACGGTGTACTTGAAGTAATGGGCCTGAGTGAAGGTGCACAGCGCGATGCGGTTTTGCGCACCATTGATAAATTTGATAAGGTCGGTGCGGCAGGTGTGCGCGAATTACTGACCAAAGGACGGTTGGATGCATCCGGTGCTTATATTGACGGGGTCGGCCTATCTGCGGATCAGGCAGAGCCTGTGATTGCATTTTTGACCTCGAAAGCAGGGGATACTGCAGGCACATTAATGAATTTACGAAATGCTGTTGGCGGCTCGACAATGGGTATGGAAGGCATCATTGAACTGGAAGCCATCGGGGATATGATGTCAGCGGGCGGTTATGGTGCCGATCGTGTCGAAATCGATCCTTCTGTTGTGCGCGGCTTGGGCTATTACACAGGCCCGGTTTATGAAGCGGAATTGACCTTTGAAATTCTTGACGCGAAGGGGCGTAAACGTCAGTTTGGTTCTGTCGCAGGCGGGGGGCGTTACGATGATCTGGTTAAACGCTTTACGGGCCAAGAAGTTCCTGCAACCGGGGTTTCTATCGGGGTTGACCGTCTACTGGCAGCCCTACGTGAAAAGGGACGGATCAGCACGCAATCCAAAGGGCCTGTTATCATTACTGTAATGGATCGTGACCGGATGAGTGATTATCAAGCGATGGTAACGGAATTGCGAAATGCAGGTATTCGGGCGGAAGTTTATCTGGGTAATCCCAAGAACTTTGGCAACCAATTGAAGTATGCTGATAAGCGCGAAAGTCCTGTGGCAGTGATCGAAGGCGGTAATGAAAAAGAGGCCGGCGTGGTACAGATCAAAGACCTTGCCTTGGGTGCACGGCTGTCCGCTGAAATTGAAACAACGGAAGAATGGAAAGCCCAACCTGCGCAAATTGAGATTAAACGCAGTGAATTGGTAACCCAAGTGCGCAAGATGATCGCGCGCGCGGAAGGTTTGGCGTGATGTCACCTGTCGCGGTGAAAACACTCGCGGGTATCTTGTCAAACGCCTTTGTCGGTGCGGGGGCGGTGCCTGTTGAAGCAGAAGCTTTGCAACCTGCCGAGGTATTGTTGGACCTCTATGGTGAAGATATTCGGGGCCGTGCTTATGTGACAGACGATCCTGTGGGTGGCGAGTTAATGCTGCGGCCTGATTTTACTGTGCCTGTGGTGCAGATGCATATGGCCGGTGGCGCAGAGCCTGCGCGTTACACTTATAACGGACCGGTTTGGCGCAAACAGGAACCAGGTATGGGGCGGGCTAAGGAATACCTGCAGGTGGGTTTTGAGTTGTTTGATCGTCATGATCCTGCCGCATCTGACGCAGAGGTTTTCGCACTGTTCTATGAGATTTTAAAACCTTATGATTTGCGCATGGCAACAGGTGATGTTGGCTTATTAGCGGCTGCGATTGACGGTTTAACAACAACCACACGGCGCAAAGAACGCCTTCGGCGGCAGATATGGCGGCCCGAACGTTTCCGTCAATTGCTGGATATGTACAGTGGCAAAGTTGCAAACTTGCCTACGCGTGTGACGATGATTGATGCGGTTGCAACTAAGAGTGCTGATCTGGTTTTAAACCAAGCTGGGCCTTTGTTGGGCCTGCGCAGTCGGTCTGAAGTTCTGGCGCGGGTTGCAAGTTTGCAAGCAGATGTGCAAACCGCACCAATTCCCGCAACTGAGGTTGCGGTTCTTGAAGAACTGCTGTCGATCAACGGAATGGCGGTGCAAGCGCTGCATTCTTTGCGCGACGTGCAGGATCGTTTACAAGGTTTTTCAGTCGCTGTTGATCGGTTGGAGGCCCGTTTGAACGCGGTAGCAGCCAAGGGTGTCGATATTGACACTTTGCCGTTTGAAGCCAATTTCGGCCTAACTTCCTTGGAGTATTACGACGGGTTTGTGTTTGGATTTTTTGATGGTGAAAATCCGGTTTCCAGTGGTGGACGTTATGATGCCTTGACCCAAGTCTTAGGCCAAGGCCGTTCTATTCCCGCAGTCGGAGGTGTTATTCGCCCCGATGCGCTGGCCGCAGTTTCAGGGGGGGGCGCATGACAACGTTGAAACTCGGCGTACCTTCAAAAGGACGGCTTCAAGATAAGACAATGGAATGGTTTGCCAAGCACGACATAACATTGGCCCGCACGGGCAATGATCGCGAATACTCTGGGGTTGTCACGGGTGTTGATGGGGTTGAACTGGTGATGTTGTCAGCAGGCGAAATTCCACGTGAACTGAAAGCAGGGCGCATTCATCTGGGTGTGACCGGCACGGATCTCATCCATGAAAAGCTGCCGTTATGGCAAGATGTTGTAATTAATTTGCAAGAACTTGGTTTCGGGCAAGCGGATCTGATCATTGCAGTTCCCAATGGCTGGGTTGATGTGGATTGCGTTGAAGATCTGGACGGAGTTGCAGCACAATTTCGCGCGAATCACGGCTATCGTTTACGGATTGCCACGAAGTACCATAATCTTGTGCGTAATTTCTTGCGCGCCCGTGGTGTGGCCGATTACCAACTAGTCGACAGTCAAGGAGCCACTGAAGGGGTGGTGAAAAATTTGACCGCAGAAGCAGTGGCAGATATTACTTCATCGGGGGCAACATTAGAAGCTAACCATTTGAAAATATTGACAGATGGGCTGATATTACAATCTCAAGCTTGCGTTTTTGCCAGCCGTTCAGCTGAGTGGTCAGATGCAGCACGGGCTGCATTAACTGACATAGCAGGAAAAACAGACTGGGATATTTCGGAGGTTTAAGATGGCAATCCAAACATTTCTTACGGTTCATGATATGCGCCGCCAAGTGGTTGCTTGGAAAGCCAAAGGTTTGCGGATTGGTTTAGTGCCAACAATGGGCAATATGCATGCTGGTCATATCGCCCTTGTCAGGGCTGCATTAAACGAATGTGACCGTGTGATCACAACGATTTTTATCAACCCGACGCAGTTTGGCGCACATGAGGATTTGGATAATTATCCAAAGACCGAAAAAACGGACAGCGATATGGTATTGGCTGCTGGCGGGCATGCGGTATTCGGCCCTTCAGCTTCTGAAATGTACCCAGTTGGGTTTTCAACCCGTGTGATTGTAGATGGGTTGACTGATTGCCTGTGCGGTGTGGCCAGACCTGGCCATATGGATGGGGTTTCGCAAGTCGTGACAAAATTGTTGAACCAAGCCCATGCAGACATCGCCTTTTTCGGCGAAAAAGATTGGCAGCAACTGGCCATCATTAAGCGGTTAGCTAAGGATTTGGACATTGAAACCGAAATACATGGCGTAGCGACTGTCCGTGATGAATACGGTTTGGCATTATCATCGCGCAATGGGTATTTGAGCTTGGATGAAATTGAAACCGCACGCAAACTAAATGTGATATTGAAAAAAACAGCTTACGATATTTCTTGCGGCGGTTATGCCATAAACGAATGTGCGAAGGCAGTTAAATTGTTATTGCAGGCAGGTTTTGAAACAGTGGATTATGTGGATTGTCGTGATGCGCAAACACTTGAGCTGGTTGATAACGCAGAGGGACGATCGTGTCGGATATTCGCGGCGGCACATGTCGGGCCTGCACGTCTGATTGACAATCACTTGGTGAATTAGGCTTTGGACCTCTCCATATAAAGCCAAACCATACGGTCGACAAACCATAGTTTGGAAACCGCGCTAAGCAACAATCCACAGATTGCTGCCCAAGGGATCAAGAAAAAAAGACCATATATCAGAATACAGATACCGCTTGTGGCTATGACCATGATGATTTTCAAAACAGGCGCATGATGTTCTGGTATTGGAACATTTTGGCGGTTCAGGTACAATCTTTCCCCTAATGTAATCCGGGATGCCCAATTGTCAGTGGATTTAGGCGGGCTGAAAGCACGTGGGTTGTACCAAATCCATAATATTGTAAGGGCAATAGGGATAAGGCACCACCAACCCAGCCAGACGCGACTCCAAATTGCCAGTGTTAAAAGGGGCAATGTCGTAAAACGGCTGTAAACACTATAGGGGTTGGCGTGACGCGCCCATGTGGCGTCATCCATTGTCATTAAACGTTCAGTGCTTTTGAAAAAATCCATGGTTTATAGTAAGCCCAGATCAGCCAGTGCAATCTCTAGTTCTTTGGGTAGTTTATCATCCGTGCTGCGCCCCACGGGTAAATCTTTTGGGGCATCTTGATCCGTTAAATATCGCCAGCCCTGGAAGGGCCTGCGTTTAACTACCGTGGTGGGGATTAATTCAGGTGCCAGCATGATTCCGCAACGCCGAATGCCATCTTCCCCAATAACTTCTTCAAAGCCGATGATATTTTGTCGGGCTTGAATGAAACCTTTAATCACCCAGTACATTGATCC
>JQIA01000441.1_pt1 | contig 20642 bp, 13 predicted proteins | sample 811431 | NCBI WGS metagenome assembly JQIA01 (sample SAMN02998118, study PRJNA258478) | marine sediment metagenome | biome: marine; feature: seafloor; material: sediment; isolation source: oil-polluted sediment collected from 3 locations (0.5 km, 0.7 km and 0.9 km)... | place: USA: Gulf of Mexico ...
GTAGAGACAAGGCATGCCTTGTCTCTACAATTTAGATTCCAAAATAAAACTTATGCTTCAGTACTTATCATGGTGGCGAAGGTATTAATAAAGAATTGCCCCTACATAACATGATTATTTCGTAGGGGTAATCCCTTGTGGTTACCCTAATCAATTTCTTAATAACTAATTATTTCAAATATCAAACTACCATCATCTATGAATTTACCTTGTAATATAACATCAGTAAATCGTTCGATATTAAAATCTACTAATGGAATCTTCAATTCAAAACTATCTGATAAATGAATTTCATATGAAGAACAGTTATATGAATCATGAGTTAGTGAATCAATAAGTCCATAATCCAATACTCTTAAAATTCCTTGTTCTAGTTTTAAAGTAGCCCAAAAGTAATTACCTTGATAGTTTAAATATGGAATTTCTAACTGAAAATTTGCATCCAATGTAGAAATTTTACATAAAACATCTGGAGAAAGTCCCGCTGAAATTACACCATATTGTTTAACTGTTACAAATCCAAATTGTGATTTTTTATCATAAGACTCTTCAACTGGAGAATAACCTATATTATCATAAGAATCTGTTGATACTGTACTGTCAGCTGAGGAGTCATATTGGCTAGAATTGTCCATAGCATAATTAGGAATAGATGGCGAAGTTATAGCACCAGGTGGAGAATAAGATATATCACCAGATTCTTCTTCAATCCCATCATCCGTACCTTGTCCACCAATACGTCCCTCATCAACAGATGATACTGTAATTGGTTGTAATGCAATGCCTGCTGGATCACGTTCTATTAGTTCAACACCTTGTTTTTCATATAACTCATCACTCTCTAAAGCCAATAATGAAGTATAACGAGTCACAATACCATAAGTACGAGCTAAAGCAACCGCTTGATTGACCAATTCACTACTTTCACCAGTTTCATCTATTTGTCGTTCCAGTTGATCTGACCAAACTTTAGCAGCTAAAGGAGCAGCAATCTGGCTCATTTTCTCATTAACATCTAACTGTTGGAACGTAGTAGACAATTCAATTGGGGTCGAATTAAGCGGTCTGGCTTGCAACTTTATTTGATTGTTAATCGTGCCTTTAGCAGCTATATTTAACACAGTATTTGAGAAAATACTCGGCCAATGAAATTCACTATTCTCCATATCTTCAATTTGCACTGTAATATTAGATAAACCACCACCACGAACTCTAGCAAACAAGTCTAAAATTTGACCAGTTATTTCATTATCATCCAAAGCAAAAGTAGCTTCACCACCAGTTTGTTGAGTTAAACCGTTTAACAGACTTTGATCTAAATCAGCTCCAATTCCAACTCCAAAAATCCTAACTTGACGGTTTAATTTATCTGCTTCCATTCCAATATTAGCTAAAATATCCGACATTGTAGTATTAGGTAAACCATCTGATATTAATAATAAATCAATACTTGCATCGGTTAAAGGAGAAGTTACTCCAATTGATGTTCCAGCTATCAAACCCTCAGACATACCCGTACCACCGCCACTTTGTAAATTAGCAACCCATTCAATAGCAGTTTTTATATCATCACCTTTACTCATAGTAGGACGAAATATATATGTAGTGCTACTGAAAGCTACTAAACCAAAATAATCATTCTTATCCAAAGCTTTCAAACTAGTAATAATTGCCTGCCTGGTCAAAGCTATCTTAGAGCCACTCATAGAACCAGATACATCAATCACAAACACTACATTACGTTGCTTAGATTGCATTGCTTGATAATCAGAAAAGTCTGGATGCCATCTAACATGCAAATGTTCATCAAGTTCAGCAGCTTCTGGTTGATAAAATAAACTGGTTATATTTGGTTCATCAGAAGATAGTGGCAATACTATATCTGCTTCCATTGAAAAATTTTCTAAATTAAGGAAAGCTGTACCATCATCAAGATTTACTGTGCTTGGTGTACCAATCGCATCAAGTGTAGTGGAAGTTCCAAATTCATCTAATTGCCAAGCTCCAGCAGTCCAATAATCAGCATCGGTTCGTACTGAAATAGTTACACCATTGGCTGGAGTAGAAACAGTTGAATCTTGGTTAGCAAACGCTACTCGTAATTGATAGTTATCATCCACTGCTTTTAAAGTATGGGCATAGTGAACTCGCATCCGTAAATTGCCCTGTTCATTGATTGGAAAAACTCTAGCTCGATAAAAGTCTTTGCCAATTTTTTGGATTAACAATGGGTCTTCTTTTTTCTCGACAACTCGATTATAGATAATTTCACCTTCTTTACGTCCCATAGTTTCCGCTGTTACCCATTTTTCTTGGCTGGGAATGTAAATTTCAGCTTTGTGTAATACGGAATCAGTCGGTAATGGGAAACGTAAATTAGCGGCATTTAATTCGCCACTATCAGCAGTAAATTGTACATTCATTAGGCCAGAAACATACAATCCTCGTACTTCCAAATCAAAATCAACGGCTTGTACTTGTACTGAAACATCAGTATTTATTGGTTGCAAACCAGTGGCAAAAACTAACTGGCTAATTGTTAATAATATTATATAAATATATGTTTTCATAATCTTGTGTTAATTACATGATGATTTATTGGGATAATACCTTGTGGCTACCCCCTAATGGGCAACCATAAAGGATTGCCCCTACAATAATATAATGATTCGTAGGGGTAATCCCTTGTGGTTACCCTAATCGATGGGCAACTACAATAATATAATGATTCGTAGGGGTAATCCCTTGTGGTTACCCTAATCAATTTCCTTAACTTAATAGTTTTAAGCTTGGGATGGGATGAACATACAAATTGGATATTCTAAATAAGAAAATAATATCTATTTTATATTTTAGTCTAAAAAGTACTTGTTGTAAGTAATATTTTTTTAACAGGTGCAAAAGTTTTACGGTGAATTGGAGTTATACCAAGAGTTTGTAAAGCTTGCTGATGAGCTTTGGTTGGATAACCTTTATGTGATTTAAATCCATAACCTGGATAGATATTATCAATATCTCGCATTTCTTGATCCCTAGCTACTTTAGCAATAATAGAAGCAGCACTGATAGCAGCAACAGTTTGATCACCTTTTATAATCGCTTCAACTTCACAAGTAACTTTAGGACAATACTTGCCATCAACTAATACTTTATCTGGATTAATAGATAATTTTTCTACAGCTCGTTGCATAGCTAATAAACTAGCCTGCAAAATATTAATTGCGTCAATTTCATCAGCTTCAGATCGACCAAATGCTACTGCTAAAGCTTGTTGCTGAATTTGTTGAGCCAGAACTTCTCGCTTTTTTTCACTCAAAGTTTTAGAATCAGCCAATCCAGCAATTGGTTTATTAATATCAAGAATAACGGCTGCCGCAATTACTGCTCCAGCTAAACAGCCACGTCCAACTTCATCAACTCCAGCGATTAATAATTTCATATATTTTAAGATTAGTTAATTTTTTGTCCAACTGTAACTCTAGGTTGATCAGCTAGATCATTATAAGTTTCAATGGAATAATAGTTATTTTCTGTTAATAAAATCTGTATTTGTTCTGCTTGGTCGTAGCCATGTTCTAGTAATAACCAACCCTTATTTAATAAATGACTATGAGATTGCACAATAATTTGTCGAATATCAGTTAGTCCATCTATTCCAGATATTAGAGAACTGCATGGTTCATAGCGAACATCACCTTGGTTTAAATGTGGATCATTAATGCTAATATAAGGTGGATTAGATACAATAATTATCGCCATTCCCAAGTCTTTAGCAAACCAATCACTAACAATAAATTTTATATTATGTAAAGCTAAATTTTTGGCATTATTTTTAGCAATTTGTAAAGCTTGAGAAGATTTATCGGTAGCTATTATATGACATTGCGGTCGTTCTTTGGCGATAGCTAATGCAACTGCACCAGTTCCAGTTCCTAAATCTATTACTTTAGAGGAAGTTTTTAATGGTAAATGTGCTAAAACTTGTTCCACTAATAATTCTGTTTCTGGACGTGGAATTAATGTATTTTCAGTTACTTGTAATTCTAATGACCAAAATTCTTTATGATCGATAAGATAAGCAATTGGTTTGCCTTCAATTCTACTAGATAATAAAATTCCAAATTGCTGATATTGTTCTTCAGTTAATTGATTTTCCGGCCAAGTATATAAATAACTTCTATTTTTTTTCAGGACATGACAGAGTAATATTTCAGCATCTAAGCGTGGAGTATCAGAATTAGATAACTGCTGAATAGAAATATTAATAATTTGGCTTATGGATGGAGATAATTTAATATTTTTTAAGTTTTTTTTATCCATTTTATTTAGAACAACTTTCTTTAATACCTTAGCCACTCACTATGATAGTTATTTCGGGAATGAAACAAAGCGTACTTCCTGATTTAGTAATGAGAAATGCTTGTGGTCAATTATAAATTGGATATATTTTAACATATTTTTATAAATCAATTAGTTCTACTTGATCTGGAATTTGTGAAATTTGTTCGTATATGCGATTATCATTTGTTGTAAGTTGATAACCATTGATGAACATATGGGTTATTATTTTAACTAAATTACTTCTATATATGTTATTTAATTTATTATTATGGATAGCTAGTAAATACATTATAACTGAATCAGAAGTAGTAAATTTCGGTACTTGGTAGGTAAAATTAAATTTTTTAAAACCAATCTTACTATATAAATTTGGATATTCTGCCTCAACTAGTAGTAAGTCCATTTTACACCGATTTATTGCATCTTTACATAAAGATATACCATAACCTTGATTACGTTTAGATTTTATTACAGCCAGATATGTTAATACAGCATAATTTAACTTAGTTACTATATCTAAAATATAAAAGCCTACAACCTTATTATCAATACCAACAAATAATAGGTAATTACCATTTTGGATTTGCTTTGCTATGCTATCTATTGGTTCTCGTTCCCAATTGGGAAATGTTTGATAATAAATATCGATAAATTGTTGCCAATAATTTGTATTTATTGAAGTAATTTGTTGTGTTATTTTCATATATAACGATTGTAAGTGTGTAGGAGTTTTAATTATAATATTTCCCAATTGAATATATTACAATAAATAATTGATATTAATTGAAAATTAAGAATTGCTTAACTATATTTTTTTAAAAAAACCTATAATTCAAGTTATTAGCTAAAATGAAAATTCAAACTAAAATTTTTACTATTATTTTTACCATTATTTTAATAACAGGTGTAATAGCTATTATTATAATTGCTATTGTATCAAGGAATATGCTTGCAACTGAAGTTTATAGTCATTTACAAGATGTTGCTATATCAAGAACTCAAAATATTAAAACTTTATTAAATCAAGAAATAGAAATTATAAAAATTTTAGCTACTGATCAATCATTTATACAAACTGTAAAAACTAATAATATTACTCCAGCAATACAAAGAATAAAAACTTTAATTAAAATTTATGATGATATTTATCAAATTACCATTTTAGATAAAAACGGTAATATTTTAACATCAAGTCATACAAATATAACTAGAGATATTAATATATTTACCCAAGCTAGAGAAAAAATATATATAGGAGATATCCACTTTTCTAAAATAATTGGCACCAATATTTTTAGTATATCTTCACCTATTTTAATAGATGATATTTTCTCTGGTATTGTGACTATTAATATAAAAGTTGCTGCTGGATTATATAAAATTACTACTGAAAAAACTGGACTAGGTAAAACAGGGGAAATTTATTTAATCAATAAAAATGGTTATATGATAACTCCATCAAGATTTCTTAATGATACTTTTTTAAAAATGCAAATAACCTCATCCAAAGATTGGATAAATTTAGCAAATGATCGTGCAATAGGTATTTATAAAAATTACCAAGATAAAATGGTGATAGGAACTCATCGTCAAATAGATAATTGGTATTTATTAGCAGAAATAACTACAGAAGAAGCTTTTATGCCTGTTGATAATCTAGTCCAAAAAATGGTATTCCTTCTAACATTATTATTAACTTTAAGCGGTATCATGGCTGTTTTAATTGCTAGTAGTATTATTGATCCTATAATTCAATTAAAACGTAAAATTGAAGAAATCGAAAAAGGTAACTGGAACTATCAAATAGTTATTAATACTAAAGATGAAATTGGTCAGCTTTCTATAGTATTCAATCGCATGATAACCAAAATAAAAAATACTCAAGATCAGTTGCATATTCATCATAATGAATTAGAAATCCAAGTTTCAGATCGAACTATTGAACTTAGAAAAAAAATTAGTGAAATTGAACAGCAAAAACTTGGTATTCAAACTTTAGCCTTGAATTTACAAGCCAATAAACAACGTTATGAAAATTTAGTAAATTCTATCGATGGCATAGTGTGGGAAGCTGATTCTACAACATTTCAATTTACATTTATTAGCAAACAAGCAGAACATTTGGTTGGTTATCCATATAAAAATTGGTTATTGCCTAATTTTTGGATGGAACATATTCATCCTGATGAAAGAAATAATATATTAGAACATAGAGCAAAAGCAGTTTTACACAAAAAACATAATATTTCTGAATATCGTTTATTAGCTAAAAATAATTCAAATATTTGGGTAAAGGACTTAGTAAATGTTGAAATTCAAAATAATCAAGTTATAAAACTCTATGGTGTTATGTTTGATATTACAGAGAATAAACGGTTAGAAATCGCCTTGCAAAATATTTCCAACAAATTAGAAATTAGAGTAAAAGGACGAACTCAAGAATTAAACAAAACTAATAAACAATTACAAGCTGAAATTATTGAACGTAAACAAATAGAAGAAGAATTAACTTTATATCATGATCATTTAGAAGAATTAGTAAAAGAACGTACAATCAAACTCAATCAAATAAATAGTCAATTACAAGCCGAAATTATTGAACGTAAACAAATACAAGAAGCATTGCAAGATAGTGATGAAAAAAATAAACTATTATTAAATTCTGCTCCAGAAGCTATTTATGGATTAGATTTACAGGGTAATTGTACTTTTTGTAACCCTGCTTGTGTAAAATTATTAGGTTATGCTAATGCTGGTGATTTAATTAATAAAAATATGCATAATTTAATTCATCATACTAATGCAGATGGTTCACATCATTCAATGAAACAATGTAATATTTATGACTCATTTATCAAAGGCAAAGGTACGCATGTTTCTGATGAAATCTTATGGCGGTCTGATAATACCAATTTTCCAGCTGAGTATTGGTCTTATCCAATATTTAAAAATGGAAAAACTATTGGTTCAGTAGTTACTTTTATTGATATTACCGAACGCAAACAAGCAGAAGAAAAACTACAACATAGTGAAGCACGCTTTCGGAAAATGTTTGAAGAAGGGCCAATTGGAATGGTTATTTCCGATCCAAATCTTAACATTACCAAGGCCAATGCGGCATTCTGTCAAATGATAGGTTATACAGAAACCGAATTATTACAAATAAATATTGAAAATATTAGCCATCCAGATGATATGACTACTAACGCAAAATTGATTCAAAAATCTAATAGTGGTGAAATTTCATTTTATCAGATGGAAAAACGTTATTTGCGAAAGGATGAGCGGATTATTTGTTGTAATTTATCAGTTTCATTTTTTCGGGATGATGATGGCAAAATAGATTATTTCCTAGCTAAAGTTGAGGATATAACTGAACGAAAAAAAACTGAAACTGACTTAAAAAAGGCTAGAGATGCTGCTGATACTGCAAATAAAGCTAAGAGCGAATTTTTAGCCAATATGAGTCATGAAATTCGTACACCTATGAATGCTGTAATTGGGTTTAGTAATATTTTAGCCTCCCAAATTACTGATAAAAAGCAAAAAAGCTATTTAAATTCAATTCAAACTGCTGGCAAAGGTTTATTAAATTTAATTAACGATATATTAGATTTATCTAAAATTGAAGCTGGGAGATTAGATATTCAATATGAACCAGTCAATTTATTAATTATCTTTGCTGAATTACAACAGATTTTTACCCTTAAAATAGCTGAGAAAAATTTAGAATTTATTATTGATATTGATGTCGAATTACCAACTAGATTAATGTTAGACGAAATTCGATTGCGTCAAGTTTTGCTCAATTTAATTGGAAATGCAATTAAATTTACTGATACTGGTTATATTAAATTAAGTGCTAAACAGAATATAACTGAGCAACAATTAGATTTAATTATCACAGTGGAAGATAGTGGGATTGGTATTCCTGCTGATCAACAAACGATTATCTTTGAATCTTTTAAACAGCAAGATGGGCAAAGTACCCGTAGATATGGAGGTACTGGATTAGGTTTATCCATTAGTAAACGTCTAGTAGAAATGATGAATGGACAAATATCTGTATCCAGTATTTCTGGAAAAGGCAGTAGTTTTAATGTTATATTACAAAAAGTTAAGATAGCTTTCACCACTAAACATATCCTAAAACATATTCCATTTCAACAATATACCTTTGAAAATGCTCAAGTATTAGTGGTAGATGATATTGAATCTAATCGTAATTTAATTAAGGAATATTTATTTCAGGTAAATTTAACTGTAATTGAAGCTAAAAATGGCCAAGAAGCATTGCTACTTGCTGAACAATATCAGCCAGATTTAATTTTAATGGATTTAAGAATGCCTATAATGAATGGCTATGATGCAACTGCTCATTTAAAATCTAATCCATATACTGCCAAAATTCCGATTATTGCTCTAACTGCTTCTGTTACTATGGAGGAAAAAGTCAAATCTCACTATTTCAATGATTTTTTACCTAAACCAGTTAATATTTCTGATTTACTTAATAAATTATTTTATTATCTAAAATATGATAAAAATATTGAACCAAATCTTCCTATAGAAATTAGCAATGAAATACCGACTACAATAACCATAGAATTAAAAAATAGCCTTATTAATGAAATAATCCCTTTGTTAGCTGAAATAAATACTGCAATGGAAATGGACATGATTAGCGAATGTGCTAACTATCTAATAAATTTAGGAAAAAATCATAATATTGCAATTTTTATCCAGCATGGTAAACAATTATTAGAATCAGCTAAAACTTTTAATATAGCTGACATCCAAAAAATACTTAAGGAATTATCCATTATAATAGAGTCATTAATAGGAGTCCAAGATGCAACCCATCACTAAACAAATCCTTATTCCTCTCAGCGTAACCTTATTACTTTTATTAATAATTTCTATTCTTAGCATTTATAAACTCCAACAGTTACATCTTAATGAAAAAACCACAATGCTTCTTAAAAATGTTGAGCAACTATTTCATATGAAATTGGATGAAGATGCCAAAATATTAGAAAGCCAAATAACTCTATTACAATTAAATAAAAACCTTCAAACTGCCTATCAAAATAAAGATCGAGATAAATTATTACAACATGCCTTACCATTTTTTAATACAATTCGTACTAAATATCAAGTAACTCACTTTTATTTCATTAATTTAGATAAAGTTTGTTTTTTACGAGTACATAATTCTCCGCGTTATGGAGATGTTATACCAAGATTTACTTTAGCCGAGACGGTACGCAAAGATACCCCTGTTTATGGCATCGAATTGGGTAAATTTGGAACATTTACCTTACGCTTTGTATATCCTTGGCGAATAAATGGTGAATTAGTTGGTTATATTGAACTTGGCAAAGAGATTGAACATATTACTGTAGCATTAAAACAAGTGTTAAATGTTGAATTATTTTTTACTGTCAAAAAGTCTTTTTTAAATCGTTCTGATTGGGAAGAAGGTTTAAGAATGATAGGACATACTGGAGATTGGAATCAGCTTTCTAAGATGATTATAATTGATAAAACTATGCCACTAGTACCAGCAACAGTTTATGATTTTATAGAAAATGTGGTATCTGATCCTAAACACAAACATCTAACTGTTTTAATTAAATTACTAATTGGAGATAAACAATATCTGGGTGGAATTTTGCCAATATTTGATATTGGTAAGCGTGAATTATTAGAAGTTATAGTTTTGAATGACATATCTGAACAAACAATAATTTTACAAGTTTTGTTATTTATTTTAATAATAGTATCTATTTTTATAGGTGGTGGATTATTGGGATTTTTTTACTTATTTATTACCAAAGTAGAAAAAAAGTTAAATAAAGCCTATGACGATTTAATATTCACTGAAAAAGCTAAAACTGAACTAGCAAAAGAAAAAATCCAGCAACAAGGTGAGTTTTTACAAAATATTATAGATTCTCTCGATCATCCTTTTTTTGTAGTGGATATAAATAACCATCAAATAAAAATTGCTAATTCATTTACTCAACAACTAGGTTTATATCCTAAAACTACTTGTTACAAACTTATGCACAAAGAAAATAAACCTTGTGTTACGGATTGTCCCATTGAAATTGTTAAAAAAACTAAAAAACCATTTGTTACTGAACATACTCATTATGACAAAAATGATAATCTTATTAATGTTGAAATACATGGTTTTCCTATTTTTGATAATTCTGGCAATGTTGTACAAATGATAGAGTATTTTTTAGACATTACAGAACGTAAAAAAACAGAATTAGCATTACAACAAGCAAAAAAACAGGCTGATGCTGCCAATAAAGCTAAAAGTGAATTTTTAGCTAATATGAGTCATGAAATTCGTACTCCTATGAATGCAGTACTTGGATTTAGTGATATCTTAGTTACTAAAATTACTGATATTAAACAGAAAAGCTATATTAATTCCATTCAAACTGCTGGAAAAAATCTTTTAAGTATAATTGATGACATACTTGATCTATCTAAAATTGAAGCTGGACGATTAGAGATTCAATATGAAACTACTAGTTTAACTTATATCTTCAAAGAGCTTCAACAGTTTTTTACTCTTAAATTTGTTGAAAATAATTTAGAATTCATCTTGGATATAGATGAAACAATTCCATCAGTATTAAAACTTGATGGCGTAAGATTAAGACAGGTATTGGTTAATTTAATTGGCAACGCTATTAAATTTACTGAAACTGGATATATCAAGCTTGATGCTAAAAAGGTTTTTTCGACAGCAAATAATATTGATTTACTTATTACAGTAGAAGATAGCGGAATTGGTATTCCATTAGATCAACAGACAATTATTTTTGAGTCTTTTCGTCAACAAAATGGCCAAAGCAATCGTCAATATGAAGGAACTGGTTTGGGATTATCTATTTCTAAACATCTAGTAGAAATGATGAATGGCAAACTTTCTGTAACTAGTAAGCCAGATAAAGGTAGTAAATTTACTATTATTTTACAAAAAGTTAATATTGCTATTCCTAAAACTAATTTAATGCTGGATACTCATTTTAGTTCCAATAATATTATTTTTAATAAATCTTTAATATTAGTAGTGGATGATATAAAATCTAATAGAAATCTAGTTAAAGAATATCTATTACCAGTTAATTTAGAAGTTATTAGTGCCGAAAATGGTCAAAAAGCCTTATTTTTTGCTGAAGAATATCATCCAAAATTAATTTTAATGGACTTAAAAATGCCAGGGATTGATGGCTATGAAACCACTAAATATTTAAAAACTAATAGAAATACTTTAAATATTCCAATTATTGCTTTAACTGCTTCAGTAACTTCAGATGAACAAGATAAAATTAGAAATTATGGTTTTGATGGTTTTTTATCCAAACCTATAGATTTTTCTAAATTATTAGCTGAATTAGCACATTATTTAAAACATAAAAAAATATCCGATTTACCAAATCCTGAGGATATTGTTAATCTTGCAGAGTTACAAAATAGGTTACACCAAGAAGTAATACCTCTTTGGCAGGAAACAAATATTGCTATGGAGATGGAAATTGTTATAGAATTTGCTAAGAAAATGATTGAATTAGGAATATTATATGATATACCAATATTTATCGAACATGGAGAACAATTATTAAAACTCTCTCAAACATTTAATATAGCTGATATTACTGAAATACTTAATGAATTATTTAATATGATTAAATCATTAGATATAAAATGAGGATTTAAAAGAAAACCCACCACATCCAAAAAAAGATATAGTGGGTTTTGTTTAACTTAATTTAAAAAATATATTACACAGATTCAACTGGAGTTTCTTCTTCAGCAACTACTTCCTCAACTGGAGCTTCTTCTTCAGCAACTACTTCTTCAACAACAGACAATTGAATACTGATTAATTTAAATACAGTTCCTTCATCATTAACTGCTTCTAATACAACATCATAAATAACACCGTCAACATTAAGACCATTTATAGTTAATGTAGAACCACTTAAAGTTACGGATGGTCCAGTTGTTTCAACTACAGTTTCTTCAGAATCAACTTCCTCAACTGGAGTTTCTTCTTCAGTAACTTCTTCTTCAATAATATCTTCAGTACCAGAAACTGCAGCACCATCTACGGAAGCATATATATCACCTTTTTCATCCGTTGCTACAGTCATTTCAGCTGTAAGATTAACACTTTCACCATTTACATCTGCTTCTGCTTCAGGAAGTTGAATTTCACCCAAAACTTCAGTTTCACCTTCAACATCGTCAACATTAGCAAGTTGCTCTTGGACTTGAACTTGTTCTTGTTCAGAAACTTCTAATGAGAAAGTAGGTTCTTCAATGTCTTCAGCAATTTCTGGTGCAGTACCTATTACTACTACTAGTTCAGCTTGTTCTTCAATAACAACTTCAGTTGATTCATCATCACTATCAACTATTTCATCGGTTGATTCATCACCATCAACTATTTCATCAGTTGATTCATCATCACCATCAACTACTTCATCAGTTGATTCATCATCACTATCAACTATTTCATTGGTTGATTCATCACCATCAACTATTTCATCAGTTGATTCATCATCACTATCAACTACTTCATTGGTTGATTCATTATCATCGTCAACTTCTTCATTGGTTGATTCATTATCATCTTCACTATCAGAATCATCATTAATCAATTCAACAGCTGGAAGTTCTATTGGATCAAGGGTTATTCCCAATGTATCTTCTTGATCATCTGTTAGTCCAATTAAAACTTCTGTTTCAAGACTAAAGATTTGTTCATCACTGAAACCATCTATTTCTTCAGGATCAACAGCACTAATTGTTTCAGCAGTCCATGCAGACATTGTATCAATTTGGATTGCACCAAGTTGTTCTGCAGTAAAACCACCAATTGCATCAGTAGTAATATTTCCTAATAAATTTCCTAATTGATTGGAAACCATATTAACCATTGTATCAACAGAGATCGAACCGATTTGATCGTCTGATAATAACAATTTTTCTTCTTCAGTTAATGAATCGAGGTCTTCTGCTGCCAATTCTTCAAGAGATTCTTCTTCAGTATCATTATCTTCGACATCAGTATCATCAATAACATTTTCAATATCAGTGTCATCAACAACATCTTCAATATCAGTGTCATCAATAACATCTTCGACATCAGTGTCATCAACAACATCTTCGACATCAGTGTCATCAATAACATCTTCTATATCAGAATTATCTTCTGGTTCTGGAGCTGGACATGCACCTTCTGTATCACCATGACCTAGATGTCCACCAAGAGCATTTGATGATACATTGATAACTTTTCCACCATGGCAAACATCAACTTTATTATTTTTTCCAGTAGCAGAATCGTCTTCTTCGCTGGCAGAATCATCTTCTTCGCTGGCAGAATCATCTTCTTCACTGGTAGAATCATCTTCTTCGCTAGCAGAATTATCATCTGTACTAGTGGAATCTTCAACTGTATCAACAGAATCATCATTTTCACTGACTGAATCATCATCTGTACTAGTCACTTCACTATCTGTTGCAGTCACAGTAGTGTCAGGTTTACCTTTAGCATAAGCAGTATTAACTATAACTGTAGAACTCATTAATGCTGCACTAATAGCAATTGCGAGTAATGTCTTGTTCATTTTTTGCTCCCATTTAGGAATATTAAGTTTTAAAAATATAGGAATATTTTATAAATAGTTAAAAATCTTTTTAATAACAGTTCAAAAATTAAAATTGGTCTGAAGTAACATATATTATTATTAGTTTCTTTATGTACATATTAAAAATATAGCAGTAAAAAGTATATTCAACTATAGGGAAAATCCTTAATTTTAAAAATTAGCCCATATAATTATTAGCTATATATAAAATATAATTGACAAGATAGACTTTGTATATAGGGAAAATCCTTAATTTTAAAAACTGGTAACAACTAAATTATTTATAACTAAATGCAATCAACTTCCAAACTAACAGTAATCATGGGCATGGGTAAAACTGGTTTAGCCTGTGCTAAGTTTTTACATAAACGAAATATTCCAGTAATTATCATGGATAACCGGGTTTCTCCACCAGGCTTGACCTTATTACAACAACAATTCCCTGAAATAACTAGTATTACTGGTAAATTTGATGGTGAACTATTAATCCAAGCCAGTGAAATTATTATTAGTCCGGGATTATCAAAACAAGAACCTGCTCTTAAAAAAGCATTGTCAATTGGCATTCCAATTATCAGTGAAATTGAGTTATTTGCTCGCTATGTTAATGCTCCAGTAGTTGCAATTACTGGTTCTAATGGGAAAAGTACGGTTACTACATTATTGGGAGAAATGGTTCAACAAGCTGGGTGGAAAGTTCAAGTTGGAGGGAATTTAGGAACTCCTGCTATTGATTTATTATGTGAACCAGCACCTGATATTTACATCTTAGAGTTATCTAGTTTTCAGTTGGAAACTACTTATTCATTAAATCCTGCTGCTGCTGTTGTATTGAATATCAGTGAAGATCATATGGATCGTTATGCTAGTTTGGCTGATTATATAGCAACTAAGCAATTGATTTATCAAGGTAATGGTATATTTGTTATAAATGCTGATGATCCTCATGCTATTAATATAGCTAAAAATATAAGTTTTAGTTTACAAGCTGATAAAGGTAATTTTAGAATATCTAAACAAAAAAATGAGTTATATTTAACCAAAGTAGAAAATAATGAACTGATTCCTTTATTGCCAGTTAATAAAATGCACTTACAAGGTTGCATGATGCAAGCTAATGCTTTGGCGGCTTTAGCATTGGGTTACGCAATTAATCTACCTTTAGCAGCAATGTTAACAGCACTTAAGCAATTTAAAGGGTTATCACATCGTTGTGCTTGGGTAGCAACTAAGCATGATATTGATTTTTTTAATGATTCTAAAGGAACTAATGTAGGAGCTACGATTGCGGCAATTCAAGGATTAGCAAGAAAATCAATTCTTATTGCTGGTGGTGATGGTAAAGGAGCTGATTTTAAACCATTGACAAATGTAGTAGCTGAACATTGCCATGCCGTGGTATTAATAGGTAAAGATGCTCCATTATTAGCAAAAGTTCTATCTGTACCAATATATTATGCTGTTAGTTTGGAAGATGCAGTTAAACAATCAGCAAATTTAGCAAGTTCAGGAGATGCGGTATTATTATCCCCAGCTTGTGCTAGTTTTGACATGTTTGATAACTACGAACATCGAGGCAAAGTATTTGAGGAAGTCGTTAATCAATTATAATAGGATAATGATGGGAAGAAATCTACTTATAGTAATTCTTAATTAAATTCAAAAAATATCAATTACTTATTTTGTATAGCAGTAATTTATTAAATTAAGAATTGCTATAAGTAAAATATCTAATAATCGACTGGTAAATAAATACTAAAAGCACTGCCTTTACCAAATTCACTATTTAATATAATTTTACCACCCATTATTTCAGCAAAATGTTTAGTAATAGAAAGCCCTAAACCAGTTCCTCCATAACGTTTAGTGGTAGAAGAATCTGCTTGAGTAAAAGCTGTAAATAACTTATTTTTTTGCTCATCAGTCATACCAATTCCATTATCAATAACACAAAAAACTATTTGTTCAGTACCAGATGTACACTGACGTTCTGCTCTAAGAATAATAGTACCATGTTCGGTAAATTTAGAAGCATTGCTAATTAGATTCAATAACATTTGCCGTAGTTTTGTAACGTCAGTTTCTATATTGCCTAATGTATCACAGCAATCAACTCGTAAAGTATTACCATTTTTAGCAGCTAACGGTTTAGCAGTATTAATAACTTCTTCAATTAATTCTACAACATCAACTAGCTCAATAAATAATTCCATCTTACCAGCTTCAATTTTGGATAAATCTAATACATCGTTAATTAATTTTAATAAATGTTGGCCAGCTGAATTAATTTTTAGTAAATCAGATATACATTCGCTTTCACCTAAACTTTCTGCATCTTCTTTTAATAATTCACTATATCCAATAATAGCATTGAGAGGTGTGCGTAATTCATGACTCATGTTAGCGAGAAACTTGCTCTTAGCTAAATTTGCATCTTCGGCAGTTTTTTTAGCATGTTGTAAATCATTTTCTATTTTTTTGCGTTCTATGATTTCCTTGGTCAGTGATTGGTTAGCTTTTAATAGTTCTATGGTACGTTCACGGACTCTAATTTCCAATTCCTGTTTATGTTGAGAATCTTGTTCGATAAAACGTAAATAAGACTTAATTCTGGTAATTAATTGTGGAGTATCAATCGGTTTTGTTAAGTAATCTGCCGCTCCAATAGCAAAACCTCTTTGCCGGAATTCTTCAGTTTTATAAGCAGCAGTTAGAAAAACTATAGGGATATGCCGATTTTTTTTACGAGAACGGATAGCTTCTGCGGTTTCAAACCCATCCATATTTGGCATTTGTATATCAAGAATAATTAAGTCTATCTTAGTTTCAAGTAATAGTCCTAATGCTTCCATCCCAGATTGAGCTACTAAAATTTTAGCTTCAATATATTCTTCAATTAAAGTTCGTAAAGTAAATAAATTATTTTCATTATCATCGACAATAAGAATATTAAACAAGTTATGTTGTGACATAGTTTATTATTGTTGTAGGTTCAATTAACATTAATCTTTATTAAGATATATTCACCACCTTAAATGGTGCGAACCCAGCACCTCTATTCCGTATCTCTATAAGAAAATCAAGAGCTTCTGGAACTACTTTTTTAATGATGCCTATCGCACCATTCAAATCGGCATTAATTATACCTTTAGACCATCGGTACAAACCTCTGTCAACACGTTTACCGGTAAAACGATGTGATTCACCCTTTTTATAAACTGGTAGTGGATCATTATCTAAATGACTTGATTTAGAAGTATAGGATTCTTCTGTAAAAATAACATCAATACCAAAATCTTCCGCTTTGTATTCAATCATCGCTTTAAATTTATCATAAGGAATTGAGACAAAATTTTGATTGTTCTTTTTCCCAAGATTGATTTCCTGTTTCCAGTGTTTGTTTTCACCGATAATAATTAAACCACTGTTAGTTTCTACTGCATAATCAATAATGTTTCTACTAGCTTTATGTAGGTAATCATCTATTTTTTGCTCTCGCTTTCTCGATAGACGGGCAATTGAATAACTTGTTCCTTTATCACCAATAAATGACATCAGTTTAGCTTTTTTCTTGTTAAAATACTGATTAATGGATTTCAATGGTTTGCCATTTATCAACATAGGATTTACATCTGGTTGATTTGAAACTAATGTAGCTAAATTGTTTAATCCAAGGTCAATACCTAAAATATTATCATGAGTTAATTCGTAATTTGATACTTCTTTCTTATAAACAACCTCAATAACAAAGTGTTGATATTTTGGGATAATGCGTACTTGTTGAAGATTATCAACGGTTGTATTTAGTTCTGACAATCCCACTTTTTTAGGAAAACGAATTTGATTATCTCTTAATTTACATTGTTGGTTAGTAAAAATAACAATGTTCAAACCCTTTTCTTTATCCTTATATTTCGGTAATTTAGGTTTACCCTTAAATTTATCCGGATTTTGTTTATATTTCTGATTTGCTTTAAAAAAAGACTTCCAGTTCTTCTCAATTAATCGTAAAACTTGTTGTGAGGATTGGGCTGGCAGACCTTTATAAACATCTGGATAATCACGTTTGATTATCTTATCCATCGTATTATAATTGATAATCTTATGGTTTTTTATAAAATTTTGTCGCATAATAAATGTGGCACAATTATATAAATTTTTTGAAGCATAAGATAAATCAATTAATGGTTGACTTACATCGACAATATGTCGTTCAACTCTAGTCACTTGCATCCGTTAATTCCTTAGTCAAAATCTAAAACTTCTACTTTTAAAATTCCATCTTTGACATATTTGGTTAAAGTTTGTCTGGTTATTTGTAATAGCTTTAATACTTTCCGATGCTCTCATAGATACAACATATATTATAATTATTACATTTTTAATATTATTTAATATATTTAGTTCCTATATTATTATAATATCATCTATATTCGATCCAACGTTTATTAACATTTGCTTATATATTTGTATCTGGCATTCCTTTTTACTAGTTTCCTTGGTACAATCTATCTCTGTTAAAAGTTCTACACCAACATCAAAACTATTTTTGTTATGCCTACACCATACAACTTTACCATTAAATTTTAATGGAGGGCTAACTAATATATTTACTATAATGATAGAGTCAATATCCCAATGAGAATCTGACTCGAATGCTATGCCTCCTAAACTTACATTATTCAAATATTCTTTATCATGCACCAGCTTGTCCACATATCCTACCTCAATAGGTATATGAATTGGATGACGGATAAATTTTCTTCTTAATTCTGACATATCTGTATTGGTTAATAGAGTGCTTATTATTATTATAGTAGCTAAATGATATAAATAAAATGAATGATTAACGAAATTTACTTAAAATATTAAAATTTAACACTATATCAAATTCAATTATTACACATAGGATAATTATGGGAATGTTAACAGGTAAACGTGCCTTGATTGTTGGTTTGGCAAGTAATCGTTCTATAGCTTGGGGAGTAGCTAAAGCTATGCATCGTGAAGGAGCTGAATTAGCTTTTACTTATCAAAATGATAAACTTAATAGTAGAGTTGTTAAAATGGCAGCTGATTGTAATTCAGAAATCACCATGCCTTGTGATGTTAGTAGCGATGAACAAATTGATAATGTATTTACTGAATTACAAAAAACTTGGGATGGTTTAGACATTATTATTCATTCAGTTGCTTTTGCCCCAAGAGAAGAATTGAATGGAGCATATTTAGAAAATTCTAGCCGAGAAGGTTTTAGAACAGCTCATGAAATTAGTTCCTATAGTTTTTCTGCGTTAGCAAAATCTGGACGTAGCATGATGCAAGGACGTAATGGAGCTTTATTAACTTTAAGTTATCTTGGTGCAGTAAGAGCTGTCCCTAACTACAACGTAATGGGATTAGCCAAGGCTAGTTTAGAAGCTAATGTTCGTTATCTTGCCCATGGTTTAGGACCAGAAGGTACTAGAGTAAATGCCATTTCTGCTGGCCCAATTCGTACTTTAGCAGCTGCTGGAATTGCGGATTTCCGTAGTATGTTAGATTATTTTGAAAAAAATTCTCCATTACGACGCAACGTAACAATTGATGAAGTTGGCAACACAGCGGCTTTCCTATGCTCAGATTTAGCTTCTGCAATCACTGGGGAAATTACCTATGTTGATTGTGGTTTCAATATCCTTGGAATGATTTAATCGGAGAATTATATTTTGACCCCAGATGAAAAAAAACAACAAGTTGCCAAAGCAGCTTTAGAATATGTAGTTGAAAATACGGTAATTGGTATTGGTACTGGTAGTACAGCTAATCATTTTGTTGATGCTCTTGCTACAATCAAACATAAAATTGAAGGAACTGTTGCTAGTTCTGATGCTACTGCTGAAAGATTAAGGTCTCACGGTATTCCAGTATTGGATTTAAATGGTGTAAATGAAATTTCCGTATATATCGATGGTGCTGATGAGTCTAATCGACATTTGCATTTGATCAAAGGTGGTGGTGGTGCTTTAACCAGAGAAAAGATTGTAGCTGCTGTGAGTAAACGGTTTATCTGTATTGCTGATGACAGTAAATTAGTTGATATATTAGGTACATTTCCATTACCAGTTGAAGTTATTCCAATGGCTAGCAGCTATGTGGCAAGAGAGTTAGTAAAGCTTGGTGGCCAACCAGTATTACGGAAGGATTTTGTTACTGACAATGGTAATTTAATCTTAGATGTACATAACTTGCAAATTAATGAGCCAGTATATCTGGAAACTAAAATTAATCAAATTACTGGCGTGGTGACTAATGGTTTATTTGCAGCTAATGGTGCTAATGTGTTGTTATTAGGTAGCGATGATGGAGTGAAGATTTTAGAATAGTCTCTTCAGTTTATCTATACGTCTGGTCCAATGCCATTAAGTTAAGGGCAGACACGCAGGTCTGCCCCTACATAATATATTTCAATATTGTAGGGGCGAACCTATGTGTTCGCCCTGCTTAACTTAATGGCATGATAGTGCCTCAATGCCATTAAGTTAATTAAGGAAATCAACTAGGGTAACCACAAGGGATTACCCCTACGAATCATCATGTTATGTAGGGGCAATCCTTTATGGTTGCCCTTAACTTAAT